>Ga0228535_1000835_pt1 | contig 67385 bp, 59 predicted proteins | sample SJ1metagenome_FD_168457 | JGI IMG/M metagenome (GOLD analysis project Ga0228535, IMG submission 168457) | Enriched culture of PCE-dechlorinating microbial communities from Ithaca, New York, USA - SJ1 | ecosystem: Engineered > Modeled > Simulated communities (microbial... > Unclassified | place...
ACCTTTCCCTGGCAGCTTATCCCAAAGAGACTATGGGAATCACCACGTTGTTCCTGCAGCTTCGCACCCGTTTATTGCTAAACACGCACGTGCAGGTAGGGACGCCCAGAATGGATTGGGTGGCGTTACCGATTTTAAACCGGGTTCGCAATCCGATTTACTGCTTCTTGTCGCACTGAAAAGAGTTATTTATACGTGAATTGGCGACTGGATTCCTGTTTGAGTCTCTCCAGGATCTTTTACCGGGATATGAGCCCGTTTGCCGTCCCACTCCGAGAACTGGTGCAGGCATACGGTCAGGTCACGGGTGAATGCAAAGTATCCTATCTGGGTGCTTCGACAGAGTTTCATAGCCATGTCCATCAGGCCACGGGGATCAGGCCGGGCTTCACCAAGCCAGATATGAAAGATATTTCCACCGTCCACAATCGGGAAGAAGACATGTTCGATCTCGGCACGGCGTGCAAGGGTGATGTCTGCACCAGGAGCGACATGGGTTCCATTAGTATAGTATATCGGAAGATCGCGGGTATCGCCAAGACGGGATAAGGCAACTTCCAGATTACCCTTGATGACCTTTTTTGCCTCCTCGTGAAACTCCCTGCGGAGAAGATCGGCAACGGCAAATCGCTGACCGGTTGTCTCTGCCGGGGTACGTGCAAGGGCGATGGTCATTCCGTGCTTTCTGGTCAGTTCCTGGCTGTAGAGTTCCATCTCGGTCATTGCAAGGACTCCGAGACGGAAAGCCTCATCTGATTCATGGAGCTGATGGCCCGTAAAGTGCTGGACCATTTCATTCAGACCGACAATCCCGATGGTATAGACAAGTCCGTCAAAGTCAACGGCCATTGCACCACGTTCACCGGTCTTTGGGTCACGGGGTCGCTGCATGGCAAAAGGCATCCGGTTACTCTTCTTGATATGCTCCATCCACCGGAGTTTTATCTTAAAGACCTCAACAGCGGTGTCCATCATCGACCGGAGCTCGGCAAAGAGTCGTTCCTCATCACCATGTGCCTTGTAGGATGCCCGGGGACAGTTGAGTGAGACAACACCCCACGATCCCATGGAGAAGTGCATGCCATCTTCAAAATAGAGCTTTTTATCAAAGTCTGCATCCTTATCGGCCATGGTGGAGAACTGGTATGCACAACACTGGTAACAGGAGATTCCTTCCCCTGCCCCACGGTATGCCGGGAGCTGGTTGTCATAGTATGGTGTTCCAAACTTTGATGCCAGTTCAAAGGTCATAAGGTAGAGGTCTTCATAACTCGGAAGATCAGGGTTTTTTGCATTGAATTCCTCGTCCTCATGCATGAAGTCAGGCTCTATACTGATCTCCGGTTTTGGAAAATTAAATGGCTTGCCCCAGTAATCACCTTCAAGCATGACCTCCATAAGAGCCTTAAAGAGCAGTCTGACCTCCCGTTCACAGGAGCCATAGGTCTGCAAGGGTGCATCGGTTCCATTCCAGATCTTTCCCTTATAAACACAGGGTTTGTCTTTCCAGAGCTTTGGGACTCCCGGTGAGAGCTGGACTGATGAGAAGACCAGCTGGCCGCCTCGGGCAACCATCATCTGGGTCATCTCGTAGACAAACATCTGCATCAGCTGCTTCATCTCAATATATTCCATGCCCGTGAAGTACGGCGCCAGGAATGTGAGGAAATTATAGTACCCCTGCCCGCCAGCAAAGTTGGTCTGGGCACTTCCAAGAGCCTTTACTGCATGGAGTACTGCAACCTCTGCCCGGTTTGCAGGTCCGGCCACCGATGCCTTTGTGCCGTTCCCGTCAGGCATGAGACCATAGTAGAAGAAGTACCTGAGATCCCAGTCCTGGCAGAACGGCCGTGTCCCGAAGTACTCGAGATCATGGATATGAATGTCCCCGCAGAGGTGACGGTCTGCGAGATGGGGAGGAAGCTGGAGGAGGTATTGCTCCTTGCTGATCTTGTCTGCCTTTTTTTTATGAGACGTTTCAGCATTCTCCTGCAGGTTTGCATTATCCTTTGCCTCAAATCCCCTGCCGACATCTATCTGGTGAGCATCAAAGACCGGAGTTCCAACCCTGGTGCAGACATTTCTCCACTGGATCCTTCCCCGTTCGATAAGGATGATATTCATAATCTCCCGGATTAAAGGACCTGAAAGCGTGCGCAGGTTAAGTTTTCTGATCCGGTCCTCCACCTCCCGTGCTATCTCCTGTGCAGTCTCCTCATCTGCCCCGTCAAATCCGTAAAAAATCTCGACAAGCCTGGTCTCTTTCAGAATCTGTCTGACAATACGGTCCCGGTCCCATTCCAGGATATGCCCGTCACTGGTTCTGACAGGCGGCATCGATGGGATGGCAATACCGTCTAATGTAGTCTGACGTGTTCTCCCTGCCACTCCATCACCTAACAGAGTTGCAATATCCGCTGTTCATTGATGGCGTCACCACTGAAGAGTTCCTGAGAGGTCAGGAACGTCTTATCAACCTGAAGGACCGGGGCCTCCTGTACAAAGATGCCGTTCACGCGGAGCTCAGTCAGTGCCTTCGCAGATGACATGTCGGCAACGGTGAAAGGTATCTGGTGAGATGTAAGAAAATCCTTGAGAATTTCACAACGTGGACAAAACTCAAGTGTATATACGATAAAGACCGCCCCCATAATGATCAATAATCATTTGGATTACTTCATAGAAATAAAGATCCGGGCAGAAACCATTTCCATATATCTCTTTATATACATGAATGATCCAAAATCCCTTATCTTATAAGGTAAAGACATAACAGGGCAGAATGGTCCGTTTATTCGTTGCAATCGACCTTCCTGATGAAATCAGGGAACAGTTCAGGGATGTTCAGGATGGCCTGCGGTCAAGCCGTGCACGTCTGACTCTGGTGGATCAGGAGTCGATGCATATCACGTTAAAATTTATCGGTGAAGTGAGCGGGTCAGCCCTCTCGCAGATTACTGAAATATTACAAACCATAGAGGCTTCACCTTTCTCCATGGAGGTGGGGCTTATCGGGACGAATAGTCAGCGGGCTCCCCGGGTGGTCTGGGCAGAAGTGGATGACCCAGGACAATGCCGGGCACTTGCAGAATCAATAGACTCTTCCCTGGCCTCACTTGGATTTGAACCGGAGAAGCGGAAGTTCAGACCCCATATCACCATCGCACGGGTCAGGCAATTTCATCAGTCACTCTTTGAAGCCCTGGCAGGCATCGCATCCTCATGCTCGGGAACCATTCCGGTCAGGGAGTTTATATTGAAAAAGAGTGAACTCACTCCTGACGGACCCATATATACTGATATTCTCCATGTCTCTCTCCGGGAGCGTTCATGACATTTTCACCACTTGAACAGTCAGTTCTCGCAGAGATACGTCCCACCAAAGAAGAACTTGATCGGATGTATGCCCTTGCAGATCGGCTTATTGCAGATATCCGTGGATCAGGCAAGGCTGACGGTATGATGGTCGGATCGGTTGCCAGAAAGACCTGTGTGCATGGTGACCGGGACCTTGATGTATTTATGCTCTTTGATCCTGCCCTGCCTCGTGAAGACCTGGAACGGGAGGGCCTTGCCCTTGCATGGAGCATTGCACAGCAATATACCGATATAATCAGGGAGAAGTACGCCGAACACCCATACCTGAATGCGACGATCGATGGTTTTGATGTAGATCTTGTCCCCTGTTATCAGGTAAAGGAGGCGACCGGTATCCAGAGTGCAGTTGATCGGACACCATTTCATAACCGGTACATCTCTTCACGTATCGGTGATTTTACCGATGACGTTCTCCTTTTAAAGCAGTTTGTCAAGGCAGGCGGAGTCTATGGATCTGATCAGATGACGGAGGGGTTTGCCGGATACCTGTGTGAACTCCTGGTCCTACATCATGGCGGGTTTCATAACCTGCTCAAGGCCGCAGCAGGCTGGAAACCCGGAATGTTCATCGATATCGAGCAGCATGCAGCAAAATGGTTTGATGAACCACTGGTTGTCATCGATCCGGTTGATCCCTGCCGGAATGTATCGGCCTCCGTGTCAGATACAAAACTTCTTGAGTTTATTGAGCTCTGCCAGGGGTATCTGAAATCACCGTCAAAGTGGTTTTTTTACCGCCCACCGATCTGTATCCTGACCGAGGAAGAGGTCAGCGCCCTCTTGAAAGGTCGTGAGTCTGCATTTCTTGCGATCACCCTGAAAACCCCGCCCTATATTGAAGATATTGTCGTCCCACAGCTTCGGAAAAGTCTGCATACGTTGGTTGATCTTTTAAAAAGGCATGAGTTTGTGGTTATACGGGCAGATACGTGGATGCTTGAGGATCGAAGTATGCTCCTCTTTGAGCTCCTTGTTGACACTCTTCCGGCGGTCAGGTTCCATGCAGGTCCACCGGTCACCGCCCATGTCAATGCGGCAAAGTTCATTGACAAGTATATTCATTCAGATATCATCTTTGCCGGGCCATTCATTCGTGACGGCCGGTACGGGGTGGAACTTCCCCGGCGCTACCGGCAGGCCTCCGATCTCCTCTCCTCGAATGAAGTATTTGGAACTGCTCTTGGCAAGCATGTCAAGCATTCCATGAAAGACGAGTTTGTTGTCCATTCAGGGCTTGAGTGCTGGCAACCCGGGTTTGAACCATTTATCAGTGAGTTCCTCCAGAAAAGCAGCCCGCTTGTGCGGATACGGCGGGCTGAAGCACGAACCTCATAAGGCCCTGCTCGAAACTATTTAGGAACAACAGGAGTAACTTCGCATATGACCATTCCACGTCAGGTTCATGGTTTCATCATACTGGTGGTATTGCTTTTTACCGTGCCAGCTCTTGCCACCCAGTCTGATGACCTGATATCAGACGGAAATGTCTTATACAGCCAGGGAATGTACCAGGAAGCTATCTCCTATTTTGAGCGGGCAATTGAACAGGATCCTTCGAATGCAGCGGCATGGTACAATAAAGGGGTTTCACTCTATAAACTTGGCCAGGTGGATGAAGCAATCGCCTCATATGAGGTCGCCATCGGGCTTGATCCCCGGAACTCTGATTACTGGTACAATAAGGGAAATGCCCTCTTAAGTAAGAACCTGCTCAATGAGGCATATGCGGCATATGATGTGGCAATTCAGCTTGACCCCTATGATGTACAGGCCTGGATGGCAAAGGGAAATGTTCTGTCTGACCAGAAGCAGTACGAGGATGCCATCAGGGCATATGATGCTGCCATCCAGATAGACCCGGATAATGAGGAGACCTGGTTTGCAAAGGGAAATGCACATTACAACCAGGAAAATTTTAAAGAAGCGGTGTCCGCCTATGAGATCGCTTTACAAAAGGACAGTAAGGACAGTAAGGCCTGGTACAACAAGGGAAATGCCCTGTATAATCTTGGAAACCTTGAGGATGCCCTGAAAAGTTATGAGATGGCCCTTGCCTATAACCCGAAAGATGCCATTGCATATACGAACAAAGGAATGGCTCTTGCAGATCTTGAGCGGTACGACGATGCAATTGATGCCTATGAGGCTGCTATCAGCCTTGACGCAACCGACCTGAAAGCCTGGACCTCTCTTGGACAGGTGTATACGAAACTGCGAGAGTATGATAATGCTGTCCGGGCATTTCAGATGGCTTTAAAGCTCAACAAGACAGATTCATCGGTCTGGAAGAATATTGGCGATGTCCTCATGCTGGAAAAGCGGTACGATGAGGCACTTGCTGCATATGAACAGGCCATCGCATTAAACCGGATGGATTCATCAGCCTGGATTGGGAAGGGAACTGCTCTGAATAACCTTGCCAGATACAAGGAAGCTCTGGGCGTATTCGAGATAGCCTGCTCCATGTCTCCCCTGTTTGCTTCAGGATGGGTAGGAAAAGGGAACAGTCTTTCCGGACTTGGGCAGATACAGGAGGCTGATGGTGCGTATGAAGCAGCGCTTCAGCTTGACCCGAGGAACAGTCAGGCACTTGCCGGAAAGAGTAAGAATCTGGTGACAACCGGCGATCCGGAGACTGCACTCCAGTCCCTGCAGCTAGCCATTGCCGCTGATCCGACAAATATGGCCCTGCTTGGCCGGCTTGCCGAGATATATGAAAAAATGGGGCGGTATCAGGATGCTCTTGATGTCTGGAATTCAGTCTCCCTGAATGAATCTGATCCTAACCTCGTCAGAAAAGGAAAAGCGATGACTCTGGTCCGGGCAGGCAGGGAGGCTGAAGCGCTGGCTTTATATCGGGACGTTCTTGGATCCGATCAGCAGTCAGGGTTTGTGTATGAGCAGTATGGGGATGTGCTGGCACTTGCCGGAGATACCCCAGGAGCGGAGCATGCCTACCGAAAAGCGATGGAGATACAGCCAAACCTGACCGGGATCCTTCTAAAGATTAATGCACTTGAATCCACTCATAAAGAGACTCCGCTCACAATCTTCCCAATCCTACTCGGACTTATCACCGGATCTCTGCTCCTGGTCAGAAGAGAGCGGTGATATTCCCGTCTTCTCCGCATTCTCCCAGGTACCTGACAAGAAATCTGTCCCATGACGGAGTAATGAATGCACTTTCCCGGTAATATTCGTAAAATACAGGATTGATGAGGACTGGTGAGAGGATGGCAACTCCGTGTGCACCAGGGACCATGGCATCATGGCGGGCAAAAATAACCGTCCGGTTTATCCCTTCACGTACTTCTTCTGCAGATTTTGAGAGATAGGGAACAGTAAGCCGTGCCTCATCTGCAAAGGAATACAGATCCATGGTCGTCTCCTGGAGTTCTCCGGTTCCGGTGCGGCCAAATTGCTGCGTCTGTGATAGAATGCAGGCTATAGTCCTGCATCCCTCCTCATCTCCGGCAAGGGCATGAAGGTCTTTTGCAAACCGATCCAGCCGCTCGGTGAGATAATCAGCCTCTTTTGGATTAAGGAGTGCGATTGTCTTTCCCTGACCGGGGGTCTTCATATACTCGTCGGTGAGATTTTTTGCATACTGCTCCACCGATTCATCCGGATGTGCACTGATATATGAGATCCAAGGCTTATATGGCCAGCCATCTGCCGGTTCTGCCTCTTCACTGGCGATCAGGTATGATGCAGACGGGGAGAGAGCGGAGAGAACTTCAAGGCATCCCATCATACATGAGTCAAACCCGACAAGGTCGATATCCCATGACCCAAGGCCTTTTGTCAGATCGTCGATGGTCAGCCCGTCGTCGCCATGGTTCTGGTCAAAGAGCATCCCGGTATATGCCTGCCCGTGGCCAATGAAGATGAGGAAGAGCCGATCATACTGATACTTTTTGTTGATGTATGAGAGGAAAAATGCGAGTGATTCAGGATCCCCCATACTGGCATTGCGAACCGTTTGAATTGACCGGTTGCTGTTGCCAAGTTCCCCGTCTGCAAGGTCTGCTTTCAGGTCGTCAAGCCCGGCGATGGTCATCCCCCTCCATCCGGGTTTGTCTGTACCACCATATGCTGCAAGAATTGTTATCCGCTCTGAGAGATTTTCAGCACCCTTTACCACCTGTGTAAAATCATCGGTGATAAGCCCCATCTCCTGCTCAAGGGTTCCACCAGATGCATAGAGAGCGATAAGCAGGGTGCTGTTTTCATCAGCTGCTGCGGAGATGCAAATTGCCGATATGATAAAAAAAAAGAGACATATCAGGGAGATGTTCTTTCCTGTATTCCCTGCGTAATGGATTAAATTACTGGTTATTCTCTTCAGGTTCCTGCAATGCGGTGATATTTGTCTCACTCTCCACGAGTTTTATCTCGCCATTCTCTATCTGGAACACCTGCATCCCTGCATAGACACCAGGTTTGTTCCCATATTCTGCATAGAGTGCCTGGGCATAGGTGCCGTCAGGGAGGATGTCATAGATAAGTTTTGTATTCCCGGATATATCGAGAGCACCTATCTCAACCCACTCTCCACCGGTTTCGGTATCTTCGTCCACTTTCCATGCATATGAATACATCGTATCATTCGGTTCCAAGTCAAGGTTTTGCCGTGAGAACTGAATAATGCCATTTGGCCGGATTGTATACGGGCAGGCAACAAGCCGTGTCTCACCGGTCTGTGGATTGATATATATGTTCAGCACCGCGGTAGTATTGAGTGATTCCCTGATCAGATCAATTTCTGACGTATACAACACCGATCCTGATGGCACAATGCACTCAAAGTTCATTCCGAGGAGTGCATAGTTGTCTTCGTTATTCATATCCTGCAGGTAGTACCACCGACCATCCCACTCAGGCAGGGTGTACTCGCCGTTCTCATCAGGGTCAAGTGGCTCATTACCCAGGAGAATGAGTTCGTCCCCGTCAGCATAGTAATACTCAGCATAAACGGATGCGGTGTTTGTCGGATCTTCAATAAGAAACCCCGAATCAGATCTCATGATATCCGGTTTTTCAGTGTCCTGGCCTGAAATCTCGAGGAGATTTACAAAGAACGAGTCCCACCCCGGAGTAATCCGTGCATCATCACCCAGTTCCTCATACAGGTCAGGGGTGATACGGCTCGGGGACATAATAGACAGTCCGCCAGATTCGGGCACATACTCATCATTCCGGTGGTACAGGACCGTTTCATCAATACGCGTGGTAACGACTGCTATCTCATCAGCAAGGTCAGGGGTCTGGTTCCCGATAGCTTTCAGGAATGATTTGAGGTCTACTGATGTCTCTCCCCCTTCCCGGTTGTCTGACCCATATCTGGCAGGTACCTGGTATGCCTTTCCAACAACCCGGTATCCTTCAATGGACTCAGTGTAGGGCATCATACTGGTCCCAAGGCGGTCCAATGCCTGAATGAGAGCCGATATCTTCGTCAGATCGATAACCGAGAGGGTCTTTCCGGTATCATCCCTGGTCATATATGCATCCACGATGATTCTTCCAAGGTCTTCAAAACCGATTTCTGGGTTTTCACCAAGTGCCTTAATCCAGGTTTCATACTCCCATCCGGTCCCTGGTTCCGTCTCTTCTGATCCGATCAGGAGTATTCCGTATGGTTCCATGGCTTTGGCCACTTCAAGCGCTCCCATAAGGCAGGCGTCATACCCGATAAGGTCATATGTACTGCCGGATGCCTCAAGTGCCTGCGAAATATCCGTGAGTGAGAGCTGCCCGTCGGTGACCTCATCAACACCAAATCCGTCATACCCCCCGCCATGATCCCAGAATACAAGGATCTTCCGGTCAGATGGAAAATTCTCTCCGATCCATGAGAGGAAGTGCTCAAGGGTTTTCTTATCACCCATGTCTGCATCCGGGTCATGATACAAGACATCCTCAGTATTTCCGATCACACCGTCTGATGCATCCTCCATCAGTTCTTTGACGGTGACATAGGTAATCCCACCAAATCCTGGCGTTTTTGATCCCCCATACCCAAGAACAATCTGGAGATTTTGTTCGCTGGTCTTGCCATACCCGTCAAGAATTTCCGCGATATTCATGGTCGCTGACTGTGTTTCTGTCTCCAGATCACCGGCTATCATGTAGATGACAAGGAGGTTATGTGTCTGTGCTGGTGATATGTCATCCTGTGTTTCTTCCCCCATCCCTGCCGGAGTTATCCAAAGTAGCAGGAGAAGGACAAAAATGTGTGCTGCCCTCATCGGTTTTTCCGTAATCTTCAATAGCTTTTCCAGCTTTATTAAATCAGTTTAAATCATCTTCGGATGAAATACGGCCATCGCAGCACCAATAAGTGGTGCATCTCCGTTCAGGGGGCTGAATATGCAGGGTGGGAGGTCAAGGTACCGGTCAGTATAGACAAGTGCCTGGTCAAGCAGGTCTGGATTCCTCTGGATGACCGTTCCGTCAAGGATGATACAGTCAGGATCATAGGCGACAATCACCGATGAGAGTCCCCGGCCATTCACTTGTGCAAGGGCATCCCGAAATCCAGCATATCGGGGATCAGTAGCTGAGAACCGGAGAATTTCGGGTGTCGTTGAATAAATACAGGGAAGATCATATGCGGTACACCACTCCCTGAAAAAGAATGGAATTCCTCTCCCTGAAGCATACCCTTCCCAGTGACCAGAAAGACCACAGGTGCAGGTGAGATTATACGTCGTATCAACCGGGAAATGACCGATCTCCCCTGCGTTTCCTCCCCGGCCGGTGATGACCTTTCCATTGGTACATATTCCGCCCCCGATTCCGGTTGAGATGGTGATGTAGACAACGGTTTCATATCCTCTGGCCCCTCCGGCACAGACCTCACCCAGAACGGCTGCCCGGCAGTCATTTTGGAATATCACCGGAAGGTTGGTTGCTTCTTTGAGGGGGGCAACAATCGGGACGAAGTCAAAGGGGATGTTCGGGGGATGGTCAAGGATCCCCTCCCTGATATTGAGCGGCCCTGCAGCAGCAATGCCAAGACCGGCAAGGGGGATATCTCCTGCAATATCCATGAGGGCCCGGGCAATAGCCAGGGGTATGTCCTCTGCGTTCCCGCTGACCGGCGTTGGAAATTTTTCAATCCTGACAATCTTTCCGTCCTCACGAATCAGGCCGACACGGGTATTGGTTCCCCCGATATCTGCTGCACCGGCGATCCGTCCTTCACCATGCTGCATGCTCCTCTGATGATCTGCCGTATGATGAAAAGAACCTAGTGGTATCAGGTGCCATGATAGGTCAGTTCATGGAAGGGCAGTTAGCAACTCTGTTTACCGGGATTGTGGTGGTTTTTCTCATCGCCGTCCTCCTCCTCATCGTCCTGTACCGGGTGAAGATCCCATCAGTCGTTGCCTTTTTAATCGCAGGGTTTCTGGCAGGACCGTCCGGTCTTGGCCTCATCACTAATGAAGAGTCTATCAGTTTTTTTGCAGAACTCGGGGTTATATTTCTGCTATTTACCATCGGTCTTGAGTTTTCAGTATCACGGATCTTCAAATCAAGGCGATATGTCCTTATCGGGGGGGGTGGTTCAGGTATTATCTACCATTCTCATCTTCACCGCCCTTATGCAGATTACCGGGATGGATCTTGCCCATGCCTTCTTCTGGGGGATGCTGGTCTCCTTGTCATCAACGGCCATCGTGATGAAGGTGCTTGCTGACCGGATGGAGGTTGATAGTCCTCATGGGAGGGCAACACTTGGTATTCTCATCTTTCAGGACCTGATCGTCATTCCCATGGTCATGATTACCCCGGTCCTTGCCGGCACGACAGATACGGACGTCTCCCTTGCCCGGCTTCTTATCGGGAGTTTTGTGATCATTGCGGTGGTGTATGTTGCTGCAAAGTATGTGGTCCCGGCCCTTCTTCTTCATGCAGCCAGGCTTAAGAATCGTGAGATGTTCCTGTTCATCGTTATGGGGACCTGTCTTATCGTTGCATACCTGACCAGTGAGTTTGGGCTGTCGATGGCCCTTGGTGCATTCCTTGCCGGTATCATCATATCAGAGTCGGAGTACAGCACCCATGCGATGTCCAGTATCCTCCCGTTCCGGGATCTGTTTACCAGTTTCTTCTTTATTTCCATCGGGATGATCTTTAACCTTCAGTTCTTCATTGAAAATCCGCTTATTATCGCAGAACTGGTTCTGCTGGTCATCGGAGTCAAATATGCGACCGGAACTCTTGCATCCCTGCTGGCAGGTCTTGCCCCCAGGGCCTGTGTGATGACCGGTATCTCCCTTGCTCAGGTCGGAGAGTTCTCCTTTGTCCTTGCGACAACCGGAACCTCGCTTGGATTTTTCGCCCAGGACTCCTTTCAGCTCTTCCTTGATGTGTCAATTGTAACCATGGGCGTTGCTCCGCTTCTCATAGGTCTGTCAGGAAAGATTGCAGCCCCGCTCTCCTCTCCCCTCTGCCGGATTATGCCCGACCGGAGCCATGTGGAGGAGACCGAAGAACAGGGGCCGGAGGATCATATCATCATCGTCGGATATGGTCTGAACGGGAAGAACGTGGCAAGATCAGCAGATATCGCTGGTGTCCCGTACCGAATCATTGAGATGAATCCTGATACCGTACGGGACGAGAAGGCGAAAGGAAAGCCGATTATGTTTGGGGATGCAGCCCAGGGTGAGGTGCTGAAAAAGGCCGGGATAGCAAAGGCCCGTGTTCTGGTTATCGTCGTCAACGATCCCTTCGGAACCCAGCAGATTGTCCAGACGGCACGGATGCTCAATCCGGCTATTCATATCATCGTCAGGACCAGGTACATGGGAGAGGTCGCCACCCTTATGGATCTTGGTGCCGATGAGGTCATCCCAGAGGAGTTTGAGACGGCGGTTGAGATCTTTACCAGGATTTTATACACCTACCTGATACCGACAAGCGAGATTGACCGGCTGGTCAGTGAGATTCGGGCAGGTGGATACCAGATGCTCCGGAGTATTAACACCCCGTCCTACTCGTTTGATGATCTTCGGGTTTTAGTGCCTGACGTGGAGATGCGGACAATCCGGATTGCTGAAGATTCACAATATGCCGGAAAAATGCTGAAAGAGACGATGATCCGGAGTACGTATCAGGTATCGATCGTTGCCATCCGGAGAGGTCAACAGATGACGGTCAGTCCGGGTGGAGATGAGATGCTCTGTGGCGGAGACCTGGTGATGGTCCTTGGAAGTCCTGAGGATATCATCAGGGCATTTTCCGCCTGATTTTTTATTCTTCAGTATCGATAAACCTGATTGCTTCCTGGTATGCATGTGGTCCGGAAAACCGTCTCATCTCCTGCAGGTCATCAGAGACGATGATAACTGGCCGGCCGTTGGTTACCGCAAAGGTGAGAGTGCATTCCCGGTATTCACCGATGGATATCCCCTGCGGCAACACCGATGCCGGCGTGAATGCAAGAATCTCAAATGCATCGTCAAAAGGCTGCTCCTGGAAGAAGTAATAGAAGACCTGCCAGGCATTGAGCAGATCAGAAACGACAATAGCATCCCTCATCGCAGGATCAAGGGCAGTAAGGCGCATCCGGGTGCAGACAACATCCTCGTCACAGTCCTCGAGGATTCTATCCACAACTTCAGAGAGTACTGCAAAGGGGATGGGTTCATCATTCATATTACGTATAAGACCTGTGAGAAAAAGGGGTTTATGGGTTTTCCAGGTATGGATTTTCCGGTCAAAGGATCCGGTATCCTGTGGTAACCCGTGCAGTTACTTCAACCGACCCCGGTTCTATAGGAGTTGACGGAGCTCCAGCGGCCATCTGCACAGATCGGGAGTCCTGGTTGTAATAGACCGGCGGCTGGTAACTTTCATCCACGGTAACTTCGTGAACATCTCCAAGTGACTTGCCCATGGCAGCCATCACGGTCTCAGCATCTGCCTGTGCTTTCTTCACGGCGATGGCAAGTGCCTCTTTTCGAAGCTCTGCGGTCTTCTGCTGACTTAGGGTAAACTGCAGGGAGCTTACGGAGTTTGCACCTGCTGCAACGGCAAGGTCAATGAGATCTCCAACCCGGTCAATCTTCTCTGTCTCGATGGAGATGGTGTTTGATACCTGGTAGATGGTGATATTATCGCCGTATTTTGCTTTGAGGGTGTCATCCGGGTAGTATACTTCAGAGATGTAGTAAGAGGTAGTGCCAATCTCCCGTCCGGTCAGGTTCCCCTTGGAGGGATCACGAAGTGCTGACATGACGGTTTCCATCTTCCGTGCATTCTCCTTTTGTGCCGCCTTTACATCCGGATTCTTAGTCACAACGGTGAGTTCAATCTGAACCCGGTCAGGGGTCGCCTTGATGGTTCCGCTTCCGGTGACATGAATGAGCGGGATGCCATCGTCTTTTGTCTCCGTGGCACTGACGGACATCATACTGGTGATCAGGAGGATGAGCACCAGGCCGGTGATACGTGCGTGACTGTGCATACCATCAGAGTTGAATGCTATCTTCATACCTTTTCCTGTGACTTCAACAAAGTTGGTAATTATCCGGGGGAAGTACTCATGGCAGTTGAGAGTAAATATGTGGGAATAGTGAGAGACGAGGATATCGACTGGACATTATATCATCTTATACTAGGAAATCCAGGGTGTACCTGTGAGACACTTATTGAACAGACCGGGTATGCCCAGGATATCGTCAATGCGTCACTGGCGCGGCTGAAGCGGTATTGTCTCGTGGATATTCGGGATAATGCCTGGCGTGCCTGCTCGACGGAGGAGATTGTGCTCAGACATCAGATGGCAGATATATTTTCAGACGGGCTTGAATTATCAGGTGGAGTAATCAGGTACAGGCCCTCCGGAGAGGAGAAGAAATGATAGTAGTTCTGAGGATTGGTCACCGGCCCCAGCGGGATATGCGGGTTACCACCCATGTTGGCCTTACGGCACGGGCTCTTGGTGCAGACGGGATGTATATTGCTGCAGATGACCGCGGTGTTGTGACAAGTATCCGGGATGTTGCCGACCGGTTTGGTGGCGAGTTCTTTGTCGAAGATAAGGTCGGGTGGAATTCGTGTATTAAGAGGTGGAAACAGGATGGCGGGGTTGTGGTCCATCTTACCATGTTTGGCCTGAACCTGCCTGATGTTGAGGAGGAGATCAGGACAAAGGAGAAGATCCTGGTCATTGTCGGTGCAGAAAAGGTTCCAGGGGATCTCTACCAGATGGCAGATTATAACGTTGCGGTCACGAACCAGCCGCACTCCGAGATTGCAGGGCTTGCGGTGTTCCTTGATCATATCGCTCCAAATGCACTCCATCGTGAGTTTCCGGGGGCCAAGGTCCGGGTGTTTCCGAATCCATGCGGAAAGACGGTGGAAGAACTCTGAAGCGGATTCTCGTGGCCGGGTTCTCGACCCGGCATGTTGTGTTGTCTGCCAGTCGGGCCGGGTATGAGGTCTGTGCGGTTGATCATTTCTGTGATGCTGATCTCCGGAAACATACGGTCTGCTGCATGCCGTTTGAGGAGCTGGCAGAGCTCCCCATCTGTATCAGGGATATATGCGGGAGGTATGCCATCGATGCGATAATTCCAACTTCCGGGGCTGAGACACTTGAGAATCTTCCCGCTCCGGTCTTCGGGACCGATGCTCATACGGCGCGACAGTTTCTGAACAAGGGGTTTGTGCAGGAATGGTTCTCAGAACTTGCTATTCCGGTTCCTCCGCTTGCAGGGCCAGGAGAGTTCCCGGCAATGCTCAAACCACTCTCCGGTTCAGGGGGATGGCGTAATACCGTAGTCAGTTCCCAGGCGGATATCGATGTATGGAAAGAGGCCTTTCCGGATGAGCCGTTCCTACTGCAGAGGATAGTGCAGGGAATTCCTGCATCGGTCTGTGTTGTTGCCGGATGTGGCCGGGCACAGGCACTTGCGGTAAATCGTCAGATTCTCCGGGGTGAAGGCCAGTACAGGTTCGGATACGCCGGCTCTCTGACCCCTTTTGACCATCCGCTAAAGGATCAGATGATCTCCTATGCAGAACGAGCAGCAGCAGCGTCCGGGTGTCTTGGTATTCTTGGGATTGATTTCATGGTCAGCGATAGCGAGGTCTATGCAATTGAGCTCAACCCCCGGTTTGTTGCAACCCTTGATACCATCGAGGCTGCTACCGGAATAAATCTGGTACAAATACACCTGGATGCCTGTCAGGGAGTTCTGCCTGATGCGATGCCGATTCCAAAGCAGTATGCACTCCGCCGGATTCTGTTTGCTGACCGGCAATGCGCCGTTCTGGATGATCTCTCCTTCCTTGCTCCGGGAGTTGCCGACATTCCTGTCCCCCCCGCCTCATTTGAAGAAGGAAGTGCGGTTATCAGCGTGTATGGATCCGGGCCTGATCCAGCGTCTGCACAAAGAGCACTGGATACTACTATCAGGGTAGTGGGGCAATATATACGGTGATGGCTTCCCACGAGGAGATACTGGCTGACAAGGCTATTTTTGCATACCTTCACCGAATGATTGGGGATGAGGGAATTGAACTCATCCGACGGTTTCCGACAGATAAGGAATATAGTGATGAAGAACTTGCAGAGGTCACAAAGATAAACCTGAACTCAGTCCGGAATACCTTGTACACTCTGTATGAACACCGGCTGGCAAAATATCGCAGAATAAAAAATAATGAGACCGGCTGGCTGACCTATCTCTGGGAACTTGAACTGGACAATATGTATGATTCAGTCTCAAAGGATCTTGAGATAATTCTGGAAAAACTTCGTAAGCGGTACAAATACGAGAGTGAGAACGCATTCTATAACTGTCCGAACTGCGGAAACACCATCACATTTTCGGATGCAATGGATTCACAGTTTGTCTGTCAGGAATGTGAAAACAAGATGGTTCATTTTGACAATGACCTGCTGGTGAATGCTCTGCAGAAACGTATTGCACGTATTGAAGAGAATCTCGGTCATGTGTAGTCCGGGAGACGAATATTTATCTTTTCTTAACGAGGCCGGGTGTGATCCCGGAGTCATTGAGCATTGCCGTGTTGTTCGTGATGTTGCTGTCCGGATTGCATCTGACATTACCGGTGCAGGAAGAATAGTAGACACGCAATTAGTTGCTGCAGGAGCGATCCTTCATGACATCGGCCGGTCCAGGACTCATGGGATGGGCCATGCTGATGAAGGAGGGATTATCTGCCGGTCACTTGGGTTTGATGAGCCTCTCTGCCGAATTGTTGAGCGGCATATCGGGGCCGGTCTTCAGGCTGACGAACGGGCAGGGTTCGGGCTTTCTGCTGTTGATCGGATTCCTGAAACGCTGGAGGAGAAGATTGTGGCTCATGCTGATAACCTCGTGAAAGGAACCCGGGTGATAAGCGATGAAGAGTTTAAATCATCGTTGGAACGGTTTGATGAGCCGATCAGGGAACGGTTTCTTGCACTGGCGAATGAACTGGAGCGGCTGAAAACGCCTGATCCAGAATCTTCATAGAATGAGTCGCTTTACAACCGGTAACTCCCTGAGCTCATCGATGACTCCGGGGGGCATTTTTCCTTCAGCGATAATAACCAGGCGCGGCTCTTCAGAGAGGTGGGGATCAGTGACAAAAACCTGCCGCAGGCCTATGTTGTGGGATGAGAGTATGTGAATGCAGGCATCTACGATACCCGGCCTGCTCGCGTCCTGAGGTATAACGGTGATGACAGAGAGGGAGAGACTCTCAGCAATGACGGAGAGATCCGGGGTGGCCCGCATGTTTATGAAGATGTCCCGAAAGGGTGAGGTGAGGATGCGGCGGGCAGTGGCTTCGACGACCCTCCGGTCAACATGGAGTTTGGCGGCAACCTGCGTCGCTGCCACCGCGATGGTATTACATGCGATTTTCCCGTCCTGATTTACTCCGAATCCGTTTTCGAGAAGAAACCTGACGACCCGTGTTTGTGACGGGGAATCTTCAAACCAACCGAGAATCGCAGACCACATAGATCTTTTTCTGTTCTTCATTGGTATTAGACAGTGGGTCTTCTCCGCGAGTGGAATAGATAAGTTCTTTACGTACTACATCGACCTTATTCAGGCACAGAGACCCGATGTTCAGGATACATTCTGATCTCCGGTAATACGGTGCAATTATTGTTCATTGAGCGAGGGTATCCGAGCCAGGTCAAAGGAGCAAGGTTGAGGGCCTTGTCGCGAAGGCGTTCGAGCGTTCAAATCGCTTCCCTCGCATTCTTCTTAAAAATGTTCTTGCGAATTACGGTTATTTCTTAACTTTTCATATTGCTCATATATTTTGTTTGGAAATAACAGATCTACACCAATCACCTTCCAGAGTCACCTGATGCACAGATGACCATATTGGAATCAAGATAATACATTATTTATCCAACTCTTTCATGGACTATTGTTTAACTTCTGATATTGATTATGCCCATTGATACCTACATAATTTCCTGTTTTTACCATGCATCTATAAAGTTCTGGAAAAACTCGAGATGAAACTGCTCGTTGACGTAAATCTGACAGTCACCGATACAAACAAGATCAAGAAGATCTAAACGGTCAGTCTGAAGAAACCCACGATGGATGATGTCTATATGCACTTCACCGGAACGGAGATCCGGGACTAACAGTGATCGATATGGTTTCAGGATTTATTGCGGTATTCAAACGGGATATTCGCCGGTATGTCAGATTCAAGGATCAACTCTTCACCTCGATGCTTCATTCTATCCTCTGGCTTGCTCTCTTCGGTCTTGGGATGGCAGGAAATTTTGAACGTATTCTTGGTTGTGGTTCTGCTCCGGCTGGGATGATCTCCTATGATTACCCTACTTTCATGTGTCCGGGGATGATTGCTGCTACCATTCTCTTTGCGAATCTGTACGGGGGATTCTCAGTGCTCTTTGACAAGAATTGGGGAATTCTCCGGGAGATCATGGCCAGCCCAATGCCGAGGCGTGATCTGATCATCGGGATATCCCTCTCATCAGTCACAAAGTCACTGATTCAGACGGTTATCATCATCGTCTTCGGGATAGTCCTTGGTGTCACGTTCTTCTCCGGAGAGAACTTTGGTGGAGTGCTCATCTCACTCGTCGGCATGGTCCTCTTTGTTGCTGTCTTTTCAGCAGCGGTGCTCTGTGTCTCACTCTATGTTGCATTCAAAACATCATCATCGAAAGGGTACCAGGGCGTCACGACTGTTCTCTCAATGCCGGTCTTCTTTGCGTCTAATGCTCTCTCTCCATCGGCAGGACTTCCCCCCGTTCTGCAGGAGATTGCTCTCATAAATCCACTGACCCACCTCTCAAACGGGCTCAGGTACTTCTCAATGGGCGATCATTTCAGTGCTCTTGGGCTGGAATTCATCTATAGCAGCACGGAGATCCTGATATCGTTCATCTACCTCCTGGTCTTTGCATTGGTGACGTTCTATTTCCCTCTCTCCGGGCAGTTGAGCAGTCGGTAATTACCTGAACCCTGCTCCCTTTTCGTTATGAGCGGGGTATTCCGGGGAGAAATATCTCTTTCCCCTGTGTATGTGATATGGCAGACCACTCTTGCGCATATATCCTGTTTCCCGAAATGGAGAATTAACATGACATTGATACATCGGCCGATTATTCCTGATGGGCTTCCGATTACAGAAGACCAGATCACTGATTTCTGCACACGTCATCATATCTCCACGTTTTCCTTTTTTGGATCAGCCAGCACAGGGACTCTCCGGCCTGACAGTGATATAGACATCATGATCACGTATGAGTCAGGGTTTCACCCGGATCTCTTTACGTACCATGAGATGATCGAAGAGATGGAGAAGATCTTTGAGAGAAAGGTGGATATTGCTGATAGAAAGCAGGTTGAGGCAGGTGAAAACTACATCCGCCGGATAGGGATGCTGAATAACTTAAAGCCAACCCACCGGCAGATCTCGCACCTTCTTGATATTCTGCTCTATATTCGTTCTATTGAACGGGTATATGTGAACAACGAGGAAGAAAACGCTCCTGATTCGGTATCCAGAAGATTAATTCATGATGGATTGGTGTATCAGGTAATCCGCCTTTCACGAATAGCACAGCTCGTTTCTCCGGAGATGAGAATGACACTCCCGACCATCCCCTGGGATGAGCTTGACCAAATTGCGGATATGGATCTTCTTGATGAGCCGGATTCAGAGTTGATACGAGAAATACTCTCCCGCTTGCGGGAATCTGTCACAGATCTTCAGAACAGGATTCCGGATGAGGAGACCTTTATCCGGAAGGTTGAGGAGCAGGGATATTGGAGTGAAAATGGAGAATAAGTCGAAATTTTTAATTTTATTATGGGTTAATCTGTGATCCTATAAGCGTTGTTACATTGTGTATAAATAAAAACCGATTGTAATTAATTCTTTATTGGATTCTTTCAAAGCTGACAATAATTTTACATGTTATTTATGGACAATTCAATCAAAAAATCTGTAATTCATCCTTTCTTTCTGTTTGATTGGAACATTAGATCAAAGGCTCCTGAAGTTCCCATTTAGGAGATTAGTCATTAGTATGCATATTTATATATGCAGATTCCCCTTATTATTTTTATGGAAAAGACCACTTACTCTTTTCTGTTTTTGGTTGTTCTTACTGTGACTCTTGGTGGAACATCTCTGTGTGTAGCAGAAACAACAGCCGAATTAACGACAAAGGGGATTGCTTTGTATGACGATGGTCATTATGATGAAGCGTTGGATTTATTTGAACAGGTACTCGAAACAGAGTCCGATTTTGCCTATGCATGGTATAATAAAGGTAATGCTTTGTATCATCTTAAAGAGTATAAAGAAGCGATAGAGGCTTACAAAAAAGCACTCGAAATAGACCCGGAATATTCTTATGCTGATTATGCATGGTATAATATTGGAAATAGTTATTTAGAACTTAAAGAGACAGAAAAAGCCATTGAGGCATATGAAAAAGCGATAGATTATCTTTATTCTACTGAAGAATGGATTAAAGCAATTGAAATTGCAGATAAAGTAATAGAATTTGCCCCCACCAAAGAATATTTTTGGTCAGTAAAAGGTGCTGCATTAAATAATATCGGTAAGTATTCAGATGCAATAACTGCTGCCGAAATGGCGATTAAACTGAACAGTAAAAATGCTCATGGGTGGTATGTTAAGGGATATGCATTGGATAAACAGGGAAAAACCCAAGAAGCAATATTATACTATACGACTGCTTTAGATCTTGACCCAAAAAACAGTGTATATTCAAAATCTCTTAATGAATTGAATGATTTGATGTAATCAATGGTATTGAATGTAGTTTTTAATCGATACAGATTATGGCTCTTTACGACTAAATCATAAAATTCACAATTTTTCTCCAGAATCGATTTTTTAGGAGGACAATATTAGTAATGGTTAAGGTTCTCTAACTAGTCATCTTGTTCATCTATTGAACTAAATTTGTTTAGAAGAATTTCCAATGTGACATGATTTTTTATTAGATGTCTCTTTTTATAATTCGGAGAATTTATTTGTTAGATCCATAATTCCCATTAAAGAAAAATCTCATAATATTTCTAGAATTAATCGGTTTCCTTCAGATTTCATATTCATTTCTGATAGGATATTGATAATTTATTTTCCGGCAGAGAGTATTTTCCGGTAATCCTCGTCAGGTATCTCCCGCATAGCCTGTCTAAAATGCCCGGACCACATGGTCTTATTCGTCACAAACCCAAGGTCAGGAATTAACGGTTTAATCTCCACCGGCTCTTTGAATATCTTCACTGGTTTCAGCCTGAACCGGTATGGAAATCCCTCGTCACCCATCTGGGGTGGAGCGGTGAAGAGCGGTTTTCCATCTTCAAATAGTTCGGTTACTTTGAACTCTCCCATGATAGCAGAGGGAAGGACAGTATCTCCATGTGTTTCGGACCTGACATACATGAGAATAGTATCTCCTGGTTTTACCCTCGAATGAAGTCCTTTGCTTCGCTTTGGAACACCCCATATGTTGTGTTTTTTCACAACCTCCCAGTTCTGCCTGTTCCCTGATGCTATCAAGATTGCCATAGTATCTATGTAGGCCGCACCAGTATTTGAAAACATATATCGTTTGTCACGATTAACCCTCTAATCTCTGAATATGGCCCGTGCGAAAAAGACAAAGGAAACAACCGCAGCAAATCTTGGGTTTGAAGCAACCCTCTGGGCAGCGGCTGATAAACTCCGGAATAATATGGATGCGGCTGAGTACAAGCATGTCGTCCTTGGTCTCATTTTTTTGAAATATCTTTCTGACGCATTTGAAGAGAAACACTCCTCGCTTGAACAGGCATACTCGGATCCCCAGAGCACCTGGTATATTGCTGAACCTGAAGTCCGGTACGGGGTGATTGAGGATCCGGATGAGTACAGGTCGGAGAACATCTTCTGGATTCCAAAGGAGGCACGCTGGTCCTATATCCAGCAGAATGCGAAGCGTCCGGAGATCGGGAAGATCGTCGATGATGCGATGTATGCCATCGAACGAGATAATGCCGTTCTGAAAAACATTCTTCCCAAGGAGTATGCCCGTCCCGGTCTTGATAAGGAGAAACTGGGAGAACTCATCGATCTCATCGGGACACTGAACCTGAGCGACTCTGAAAACCGGTCAAAGGATATCATCGGCAGAGTGTATGAGTATTTCCTCTCTGAATTTGCGAGTGCGGAAGGGAAGAACGGCGGTCAGTTCTATACACCCCGGTGTGTTGTTCAGACGCTTGTTGCGATGATCTCTCCCTTCAAGGGTCGGGTGTATGATCCCTGCTGCGGGTCTGGCGGGATGTTTGTCCAGAGTGAGAAGTTCGTTGAGGCTCATGGTGGCCGGATTGGTGATATCTCCATCTACGGGCAGGAGTCCAACCCGACGACCTGGAAACTGGCAAAGATGAACCTTGCCATCCGGGGGATTGATCATGATCTCGGGGCTGAACATGCGGATAGTTTCAGGCGGGATCTCCATTCAAATCTGAAAGCGGATTACATCCTAGCCAATCCTCCCTTTAATATGAAAGACTGGGGAGGGGAGAACCTCAAGGATGATGTCCGGTGGAGATACGGTATCCCCCCGACCGGGAATGCGAACTATGCCTGGATTCAGCATTTCATCCATCATCTCTCCCCATCCGGGATAGCCGGATTTGTGCTGGCAAACGGATCAATGTCATCGAACCAGTCAGGCGAGGGTGAGATCAGAAAGAACCTCCTCGAAGCTGACCTTGTGGACTGCATGGTTGCCCTTCCCGGTCAGCTCTTTTACTCTACCCAGATTCCTGCCTGTCTCTGGTTTGTTGCCAGGAACAGATCAAACGGGAGGTTCAGGGACCGGAGAGGTGAAGTGCTCTTTATCGATGCCCGGAAGATGGGTGTTATGCGGGATAGGACCCACCGGGAGCTGACCGATGAGGATATCGAACGGATAGCCGGGACGTATCATGCATGGCGGGGAGATGCCGGTGCCGGGGAATATGAGGATGTACCGGGATTCTGTGCTTCGGCAACCCTGGAGGAGATAGCAAAACATGGGCATGTGCTGACTCCGGGTAGATATGTGGGGGCCGAAGATGCCGAGGATGACGGAGAGCCGTTTGCTGAAAAGATGACCCGGCTGACAAAACAGTTATCTGAACAGATGGAGGAAGGTGCCCGGCTTGAAGAGGAGATTAGGAAGAATCTGGGGGGCTTAGGATACACCATATGAAAAAACGTTCCACAACCACAATTCCTGCTCCCTCAATGGTCGCTATTTCAGGTAATCCTGACAGTAATTCATCATATTCTACCCTGTATGCTGATCTCAAATCATATATTGAAAAAACAAGGGTTCAGATCGCCTATGGAATCAATCAGGAGATGGTTCTTTTATACTGGCATGTTGGATACCGGATCAGGCAGGACATTCTGGAGGAACACCGTGCATCATATGGAAAAGAGATTGTCTCGACACTGAGTAGACAATTATCTGCCGAATATGGGAAAGGGTTTAACAGGGCGAATTTGTTTCATATGATTCGCTTTGCAGAGATCTTTCCGGATGTCAAGATTGTCTCCGCACTGAGTAGACAATTGAGCTGGACCCACATGAGGACACTCATCTATCTTGATGATGCTTTGAAAAGAGATTTTTATGCCGAGATGTGTCGGATTGAGCGGTGGAGTACCAGAACGCTTCAGGCAAAGATCCAGGGCATGCTCTTTGAGAGGACAGCCCTTTCAAGAAAACCGGAAGAGTTAGCCAGGCAGGAGCTCGAAGCTCTGCGGACAGAGGACCAGATGAGTCCGGACCTGGTTTTTCGGGACCCGTATTTTCTTGATTTCCTTGGTCTTTCTGATACCTACTCTGAAAAGGATATTGAATCGGGTATTATCCGGGAGATTGAGCGATTCATCCTTGAGATGGGATCTGATTTCTCGTTTATCGCGAGGCAGAAGAGAATCACCATCGACGCAGAGGATTATTATATTGACCTCCTGTTCTTTCACCGCCGGCTCCGGTGTCTGATTGCGATTGACCTGAAGCTCGGGAGGTTTCAGGCTGCTGATAAAGGTCAGATGGAACTCTATCTCCGGTGGCTTGACAAATACGAACGGGTTCCGGGTGAAGAGTCACCGATGGGTCTGATTCTCTGTGCCGGGAAGTCTGATGAGCATGTGGAGCTCCTTGGGCTTTCTGATAGCGGGATTCGGGTTGCTGAATACCTGACCGAACTGCCGCCGAGGGAGCTCCTTGAGGCGAAACTGAAGAGTGTCATGGAGAGGGCACAGAATGCAGTGAGAAAAGAAGAGACATAATGGCAGGGATGTTAATATTTTGATTGATTTCAGGAGATTTGAATTGGGCAGACAGTGTTTGCCGAATTGTCTGACAGACTTTGGTGATATGTAGTCGAAGAATCGGGTTGAATATGTTTAATTTTCTGCTTAATTGACCTCTATCAGAATAAAATAAGAGTTTAGTAACATTTAACCTTTTTTAAATCAGAGGAATACTAAGCTGTGACAGAAGAGACAATTAAGCCGGGTAGTATAATCAGAGGACCTTTCTGGCCAGAGCCGGTAGAGATAAAAAACCTTGATTATGAAGGCGATTTCGTTCATATTGTTGGTGCTACTACTGTTACACGAAGGCATGTGGATCAGGATATTCCTATTGAAGAATTCAATTCATGTGAAATAATTGGTACCGAATGTGCGTGCAATGAAGAACCCTGGAAGGTGTTTCTCTCTCTTGAAAGTATCAGATACCGTTATGCTTCCATGTATGATCCGCTTCTTGCGATGAACATCTCAAAAGTCACTCCCCTTCCCCATCAGATTGAAGCAGTATATGGATATGTTCTGAAACTTCCCCGGATTCGCTTTCTCATAGCAGATGATCCTGGTGCCGGAAAAACCATCATGGCCGGGCTCATTATTAAAGAACTCAAAATTAGGAATCAGGCTAAACGGATTTTAATTGTTGCACCTGGACATCTGAAAGATCAATGGCGTCGTGAACTCAAAGAAAGGTTTGAGGAGTCATTCATTGTTCTTGACCGTCATATCATGGATTCTCATTTTGGAGAAAATGCCTGGGACCGGGACAATCAGATTATCACCTCAATCGATTTTGCGAAACAGGATAGTATTCTTCCCTCTCTTTCAGCATCCCGTTTTGATCTGGTCATCGTAGATGAAGCACATAAGATGACCGCATATAAATATGGCGAGGATGTGAAGAAAAGTGAACGATACATTCTTGGGGAGTGCTTATCAGAAATTACCGAGCATCTTCTTTTCCTTACAGCAACCCCTCATAAAGGAGACCCTGAGAATTTCAGGCTCTTCCTTGATCTCCTTGAACCTGGCTTTTTTGCGACAGATCAGATGCTTAAAGAGTCTATCCAAAATAAGGATAATCCATTATTTATTCGTCGAATAAAAGAGGATCTTAAAAATTTTGAGGGAGAACCGATCTTTCTTCCCCGTCATGTCAAGACGATGACATACAATCTTGGGAAACAATCTCCCAAAGAGGCAGATCTGTATAATAATCTCTCTGAATATGTGAATACGGAATACAATAAGGTTCTCTCCAAAGAAAAGAAGAGAAATGTTGCATTTGCACTTGTAATACTTCAAAGGCGATTTGCATCAAGTACTTATGCTGTTTTGCGTTCACTTGAGCGAAGGAGAAAACGCCTTGATGAGCTACTTTCCGGAGCAATAGAACGGTCAAAGATACCATCAAACTCACTCGATATGGATGAGGTTGATGATATGAGTGAGGAGGATCGGTGGAAGGAAGAAGAACTTTGGGAGACTCTGAGCGTAGCAGAGAACCGTGAAGAGTTACAACGTGAGATCAAGATAATCGAACGTCTCATTCGCCAGGCTCAAGAGATCATACAAGGCGAGGTTGAGATCAAACTGAATGATTTTCGGGAAACTCTACTTCGTTTATCAAAAGAAAATCCAAATGCAAAGGATCGAAAAATTCTGGTTTTTACTGAGTCACGCGATACCTTAGATTACTTAGAACAGCGGGTCAAACAATGGGGGTATAAGACCTGTACAATTCACGGAGGAATGAAACTCGAAGAGCGAATTGCCTCGGAGAGTATCTTTCGAAATGAATCAGAAGTTCTCATTGCTACCGAGGCTGCCGGTGAAGGTATCAACCTGCAATTTTGCAATCTGATGATAAATTATGACATCCCCTGGAATCCAAACCGGTTAGAACAGAGGATGGGACGTATTCACCGTTATGGGCAGCAAAAAGAGGTTTTCATATATAATCTCGTTGCTGAAGATACCCGAGAGGGGCGGGTGCTTAATAAGTTATTTGAGAAATTAAAAGAGATACGGACCGCCATGGGGAGCGATAAGGTATTCGATGTCATCAGTGAAGTCCTCTATAATACCAATTTATCTGCATTAATGGCAGATGCAGCGGCAAATGCCAGGAAAATTGATGAGATCCTTAAAGAACTTGACATTGTTGTTGATGAGAAATACATCTCATCAGTGAAAGAGAATCTTGGGGAAAGTCTCGCAACTCGGTATATCGATTATACCCAGATAAAAGAGATGGCTCAACGAGCCCGTGAATATCGCTTGATTCCTGAATACACCGAACATTTCTTCAAAAAGGCTTTCACAAAGGCGTCCGGGAATCAAAAAGAGAGAAAAGATGGGTTCCTCACTATTGAGAGTATTCCCTTTGACATTCGCCAGATCACTGAAGATTCGGCATTTAAAAAGTCATATGGAGTAACGTTACGAAAGTATCCAAAAGTCACGTTTGATAAAGATAAAGCATTTCGTAACCCTGATGCCGAGTTTATCTCATTTGGTCATCCAATCTTTGAAGCGGTGATGAGGTGGATTGAGGCACATTTCTCAGATGTTTTGAGATCAGGAGCATGTTTTCTTGATCCTGATGGTAAATTAGATGGTCATATTCTCTTTTATGAGGGAGAGATCCGCGATGGGAAGTATGAGGTTGCAGGAAAACGACTGTTTGCGTTTTATACCGATGGAAAGACCGTCGTTCCTATTTCACCAGCACTCATCTGGGATTTAGCTGAAGGAAAACCGGATGCCTGTAAAGTTGTTGATGTTGAACCTCTCAAGACGATGGTCTCTGCTGAAGTGAGACAGCAATTGTTAAAATATCGGGGGGAACTTCAGGAGGAACGTAATCGGCAGGGTGCAATAAAAAAGCAGTATGGTGAAAAATCTCTTGAATATCTTATCTATCGCCTTGAAAATAAACTGATTGATTATTATGATCGCCGGGACCATGGCGAAAACATGGACCTTGCGATAAGGAAGGCAGAGGAGCAGAAAAGCATGTACACTCGTGCCCTTGCTGATCTTCAGAAAACTCTTAAAATGGAAGCTTCTCTGACCATGAGTGCACCCCATTTTATTGGTTTAATTGCAGTATCACCAACTCCGACAGTGGATCCGGCCATGTGTAGCGATGCCAATATCGAGTTGATCGGGATGAATATTGCAATGGAATTCGAACGAAAAGAGGGACGTGAACCTACTGATGTTTCCGCAGAAAATCTTGGATTTGATATTCGTTCTTTGCAACAGGATGGAACAATGCGATATATTGAGGTGAAAGCACGGGCACAGACCGGTCCCGTGGCTTTAACTCAAAATGAATGGTTTAAAGCACAGAGGTTTACTCAGGATTACTATTTGTATGCAGTGATGAATGCTGCGACTAATCCGGAGTTGTTTGTAATTCAGAATCCTGCAGAGACAACGGTTCCTGAACAGAGGGTAGAGGTGGTACGGTATCTTATCCCGGTTCAGGAGATTAAGAGAAACCAGCCAGTAATCTAATGAGTAGTGTGATTATTAATGGAGTATTCATTTAATTTTTATGATTTTGCATCATACATTATTCCAGGCGGATTAACTCTTATTAGTCTATTCTGGGCAGTCTATGATATTTTTGGATTCAATATTTTTCCTCATATTGAATCCTTAAGTAGTGCAATTATTATCCTTATTGCAAGTTATGGTCTTGGTTTTCTTATTTTGCCCATTGGGAGTTGGATTGATCATAAAAATACTAAAAAACGAGGAGGGCAGTTTTCATACCTATTTATGAAACCTGATGATAATCATTATAGTAGTGAGTACAAAGCGAAAATAAAAGAATACACTGAAAGTAAGTTCGGAATTATTTGTAATTACGATAATCAAGAAAATAGTAAGAAAAAAGGTTCAGAAATTTTTTTCTTATGTTATTATTACGCGACAAATAATGCTAAAAATCAATATATAGATATTTTCAACGGAATTTACGGACTTTATCGGAATTTTTTAGGTGTGGGAGTAATTACGGGGATTATTTCCGGAGTTATTCTTATGAAAAATCTTATTTTGTTGAATATTTCATGTCATTTTACATTTATTAATCATCAGAGTATGGAAGTTGCTCTATGTGGATTTTTAATATCTCTTTTAATTTATTTTGCAGCAAAAACTCAATTAGACAGGTTTAGTAGGCACTTTGCCGACTCTGTATATCGAAATTTCTTAGTGTTATCACATTATGAAAAAGAAGGCTGTGTTTTGAGTAATTAGTGAATAAGTGATTATATGGAATTTAATCGACGATTAATTGAGGACTCTTTTCCCGTAAAAGAAGTTAGTTCTGAATCTGCAAAAGAAAAAAACGTTCGTCAGGCGCATATCTCTACTATTCACATTTGGTGGGCAAGACGTCCTTTGGCTGCATCAAGAGCAACAATATACGCAGCATTGGTCCCTTCCCCTAAAAACAACGATGAATGGGAAAAACAAAAAAATTTTATTATCGAACTCTGTAAATATGAAAACTCTGATAATCCTACTTTTATTTTAAAAGCAACTAATGATATACTAAAAGCGAATAATGGAATTCCACCAAAAATATTGGATCCTTTCTCAGGAGGAGGTTCTATTCCATTAGAATCCTTACGCTTAGGATGTGATACTTATGCTAATGATTATAATCCCGTGGCTTCATTAATTGAAAAATGTACATTGGATTTCCCTATAAATCTCTCTAATTTTAATAGTAAATTAAAAAATACTGACATCTGTGAACAATATACAAGTAAATTATCAACGGATTTGCAAAAAATTGGTAGAGTCGTGATTAAGAATGCTCAAGAAGAATTAGAGCGTTTTTATTCATCTAATAATAATCGTGAAGAAATTCCCTTAATATATTTCTGGGCTAGAACAATTGAATGTTTAAATCCTTCATGTGGTGCAATCATTCCTCTGTTCTTAAATTATTGGTTATGTAATAAAAATAATAAAAAAATTGCTCTTAATCCATTTTCTGATAATAATATTATTAGGTTTAAAATCGTAGGAGATGGATATAATTCTTTTCCGGATTCATTTAATCCCGATGTCGGAAGTGTTAATAGAGCTGTAGTAACGTGCCCCTGTTGTGGAATGTCCATAGAAGCAAAAACTGTTCGCCGTTTATTTAAAGAAAAGAAAACCTCTGAAAAACTTATTGCAATTCAATATTTTGATAAAAAAATACAAGAAAGACGATACCGTATCGCAGAAGATGAAGATTTACACAAATTAAAAGACATTGATAAGTTTATTGAATTAAAAACACATGAATTAGAAAGCGAATTGGGTTTCTCTCCATTCCCTGATGAAGAAATCCCTATTGTTCATACAATTACACAACGTCCCTTCGCACCAAGAGAAAATTATGGAATTAATTGTTGGGGAGAATTGTTTAATAAGCGCCAAATGGCTTTTAATTTATCATATCTTTCACAAATCCGAAAAATTATTCCTCAATTAAAAGCAGAAAACTATGAAGATGATTTTATTAGGGCAATAATTACGTATTTATGTTTACTATTATCTAGAACTGCTGATTGGAATAGCAATCTCACAAATTGGACCCATCAGGGAGAGAAACCAGGACCAACTTTTTCTCGAATGGCTCTCTCTATGAAATGGGATTATATCGAAATAAATCCATTTGCAAAGGTTTCAGCTAATATTGTCGATGCACATGAGAGATTATGCTGTACTATCGATAATTTAAAACTAATACAGAATAACAATATTCATATTACTAATGAATCTGCATTATCTTTATCATATCAGTCAGATTACTTTGATGCAATAATTACTGACCCTCCATATTATGACAACATAACTTATGCCCCCCTCTCTGATTTTTACTATGTTTGGTTGAAAAGAGGGTTATTTGATTTTTATCCAGATCTTTTTTCTACATCTGTAACCCCTAAGAAAAATGAGATTGTTGCATATGTAGATGATTCTAATAATTATGAAAAAGGGAAATTAAGGTTTGAAAGCCTATTAAATCAATCTTTTAAAAATATTCATCGTATGTTGAAAAAAAATGGAATACTAATCACCGTTTATGCTCATAAGTCCACGGATGCATGGGAATCATTTATTAATTCTTTATTAGATTGTGGTTTAGTGGTTACGGGTGCATGGCCAATTAATACCGAAAGATCTGGGCGATTACGAGCGAGAGAATCAGCAGCACTTGCTTCAGCAAATTATGTCATTGCCAGAAAAATGGATCGCCAGCCAACCGGCTTCTATAATAACGTAAAAGAAGAACTGAAGCAACACCTTAACCAAAAACTCGACCGTCTCTGGCAGGAGGGTATCTCGGGAGCCGATTTCTTTATCGCAGCAATTGGATCTGCAATCGAGGTTTTTGGAAAATACGAGGAGGTAATGGACTATGAAGGCAATATTGTCCGTGCTGATCGGATGCTTGCCGAAGTCCGAAAAATTGCAACCGATTATGCTGTCCGTCAAATCCTTCATAATGGATTTTCCGGGGAAATATCCGATCTTTCACGATTTTATGTACTCTGGCGATGGAATTATGGAGAAGCAAAAGTACCTTTCGATGAAGCACGAAAACTCGGGCAGAGTTGTGGCATTGATGTAGCCCAGGAATGGGCACGAAATGGATTCATTCTCAAAGAAAAAGAATTTGTCAGAGTAATCGGCCCCCAGGAACGAAAGATCGAAAACCTGAAAGAAGCAAGAGATCTGATAGATGTACTTCATCGGGTTCTTCTTCTTTGGGAGAAGAGTAAACGGGAGGAGATGATCTTCGTGCTCCAGGAAAGTGGGTATGGGACTAGTGAAGCGTTCTTCCGTGTCGCCCAGGCGATATCAGAAACCCTCCCGATAGAGAGCAAGGAGAAGAAACTTCTTGATGGATTCCTGGCAGGGAGAGAACGGGTCCGAGAAGAAGTAGAGAGGAAAACAGGGCAGGTGAGACTTGACGTATGATATCACACCTATCGATAGAGAACTTCAAATCCATCAATAAATTGGATGTCAACTGTAGGAAGATCAATATCTTCCTTGGCGAGCCAAACACCGGAAAATCAAACATCCTTGAAGCCCTTGGAATTTTAAGTTGGTGTGGCCAGAGTAATTTTAAAAAAGAAGATTCTCCTAAACCATCCCCAGATTATAACGATTTTCCCTCTTCTCCGCCGAGTATATATCAATCGGTATCTTTTCCTGATTCTGATCTTCAAAAAATGCAGGAGATATCATCATACATACGATTTGAAAAGATGCAGAATCTTTTCTTCAAAAACCAAATAAATCTCCCTATCTCTATCTCAATTCGAGACTCTTCTAATCCCAACCTAAATCCAAATTTCTCTATCCAAACCGTGATGATAACCATGGGTGGTGATTCCTGTAAGGTTATCCATCGAAATGGAATAGATATCGATGAAATTAAGAGGCAGTCTGGGGGGGCTGAAATTTCTGAGTTAAATTTCTCTGGGAGAATAAGAAATGTAATGAGAAAAGCTCGTGAATTTAATTATATCTTTTTTTATCGCTTTGTTGATCTATTTCAATTTCCGGATCCTTCAAATGCCCCATTGAAATCACCATATGGACAGAACCTCTTCTCTGTTGTGATGTATGATAAGAAATGCCTTGAAATTATGAAAAATCTCTTCTCTTCATCCGAATTTAAATTTGTATTAAAACCTGGAGAGAATAAATTTGAATTTCAACAGGAAGAGGATAATATTGTGTATACCTATCCATATCTCATTTCATCAGATACATTTAGACATATTGCATTCTTTACTATTGCCATAGCTTCACAGAAGAATGCAACCCTCATTTTTGAAGAACCAGAATCTCATACCTTCCCGTATTATACAAAATATCTGGCTGAACAAATTGGTAATGATCTGTCAAATCAGTTCTTTATCGTCACCCATAATCGATACCTCCTATCCACATTGATAGAGAAGGTTTCCAAAGATAACATTGCCGTAAATATTGTTCATAGAAAAAATGGTGAAACCCATATTTCTCAATTAAATGAGAGTCAAATTTCAGATATTATCTGTACTGATCCGTTCTTTGATATGGAAGCATTTCTGGAGAGTGATGAGTGATCGCAACAGAATGCTATCCTGATACCTATTTGCTTAAGGTCTTCAATGTAGGGAGAAAAAAGATCCGCCATTTAAGTAGTAAGGGTGAAGTAGTAAACTATACTCGTGATAATCCTGGAACATTGGGAATTATTGATGAAGATCCTGATAGCAGCCAGCCCAAAGAACTCAATTCATATCATACCATCGAAACCTTGGGTAATCTTACCCTTATGGAAAAGAAAAATAATTCAAGATTGATCCGTATATCCCCAAGATTAGAAGAGTGGTTCTATAAACGAGCAAAATTTCACAGAATTGATCCGTTACAATACGGTCTTCCGAGAGATGCTGATGAGCTACATACCATTGCTCATTATGAAAAGAAAAGAGGTTTTCAGGAATTTTTATCTCAATTATCTGAACATGATGAAGAGATTGCCACATTAAAAAAATGGATTATTGATTATACTGAGAGAGGAACCAGATGAAACCATTTCATACAATTGCCGTACCTCATCAAGACATTTTAGAGGGGAGACTTACCATGGAGGTCTTTGCAGCTGATCTCTGGGAAGTAAGTCAAAACCGGGGGCCTGATGAGTATAAAGATGCTGAGATTTTTTTCAGAAAAACCTACCTGACAGAAGGACTAAAAAACCTGTTATCAGTTGTAGAAAAACGGGTATCCAGAAAAGGGGGAGATCCGGTCATTCAGATCCAGACTCCCTTTGGGGGAGGAAAGACCCATGCTCTTATTGCCATGTACCACAAGGCTGCAGAGTGGAACGCAAAGAGAGTGGTCATGGTCGGTACAGCTCTTGGTCCTGATGAAACACTATGGGGACTCATTGAAAAGCAACTGACTGGTTCGAATACTCAATTAACAGGGCTTGCTTCTCCGGGAAGAGAAAGTATCAGAAAATTGCTAGAACCACATGCACCAGTACTCATTCTCATGGATGAGGTTTTAGAATACATCACAAAAGCAGCAGCTATAAAGGTAGGAGATAGCTCACTTGCTGCCCAAACAGTTGCATTCCTCCAGGAACTCACCGAAACTATTTCTTCAATGGGTAACGTGAGTCTGGTAGTAACTCTTCCATCCTCAATTATTGAACACTATGACGAAGGAGCTGAAAGACTCTTTCAACAACTCCAAAAAGTATCAGGCAGGGTAGAAAAAATCTATACACCTGTTCAGGAACAGGAGATCACCAAGGTCATCAGAACCAGATTGTTTTCCACCATCAAGGATGAAGAAATTCGACCATTGATATCTGGTTTGGTTGATTCTTTCTCAAATGAAAGCCTTCTCCCTGCAGGAACAGAGATGAGCGACTATCGTGACTGGTTCATTGATTCTTATCCATTCTGTCCTGAAGTAATTGAAGTTCTCTATCACAGGTGGGGTAGTTTTCCAACCTTCCAAAGAACAAGGGGTGTTCTTCGTCTTCTTTCATTAGTGGTTTATTCTCTTCGTAACTCTTCAAATCCTTATATTTCGCTTGCAGATTTTGATCTTTCAAATCAAGAATTACGTCAGGAACTACTCAAACATATTGGATCTGAATACAATAGCGTAATTGCTGCTGATATTACTGACCGGGAAGCGGGATCCAAAAAAGTTGATATCTCACTTGGAACATCATTTCAAGGTCTTTCACTCGGAACAAGAGCAGCAACGACAATATTTCTTTATTCCTTTTCTGGTGGGGTAGAAAAGGGAACGACTCTTGGAGATATAAAAAGACAAGCAACCAAATTGGTGAATCCTGCAAGTATTATTGCAGAAGCCCTTGATCATTTGAGTGGAAAACTTTTTTATCTACAACATTCCGGAGATCGGTATTTTTTTAATAATCAACCGAATCTAAACCGTATTCTCATCGGTAAAATGGACAATGTAACAGAACCCAGAATCATTGAAGCAGAAAAGAAATGTCTAGATGAATCTTTGAAGGGGGGTAAGTTCAAATTGTACCCTTGGACCGAAAATGCTTCTGAAATTGCAGACAAAGAAGAATATAAATTGATCATTCTCAAGAGAGATGATCCAAAAATAATTGAACACATTTCTTCAAATATTGGTTCAACCCCGAGAGTATTTCGTAATACCCTTTTTTTCCTGTACCCTTGTGAATCTGAAAGACTCTCTTTTATTGAATTAATCAAAAAAACCTTGGCATATCATGATATCCTAAAGGATAAATTGATCAGTCTGACGCCAGAACAACGTGCTGAAGTGTCGAAAGATTACCATAAATCAAAAAAAGCAGCAAAAGAGTCAACTCAGAACCTCTATCGGATGGTTGTGATTCCTGGAAAGCAACCGACAATGCTTGGTAAGCTTACATTTGGAGATGAACGAAATATCGATGAACGAGTGTATGAAGAGTTACGTTCAGAAGGAGAATTACTTGAACGAATTGGACCTAAACTCTTGAATGAAAAATATCTCTCAAAACGTGATTATGTATTTACAGAACAAATTTTTCAATCTGCTTTAAAAACTCCAGGGGAATTCAGACCAGTCTCTCGTCAGGCCCTTGAAAATGGAATTAAAGAGGGAGTTGAAAATGGCTTATTTGGTCTTGGTGAATTAAAAGATGATAAGCCCGTATGTGAAGTTTTTAAGAAATCAGTTACTCCTGAATTTTCTGTTAATGAAATTATAATTAGCGCCCAAACCTGTAAAGCACAGTTTGATCGAGAAAAACAATCGAATCTTGGCGAATATCAGATACCTCAGGTAACTCCAGATTCTGTCCATGACAAACAACCGGGCCAGACAGGGTTCACAACCACTGAAAAAGGAGAAGAGATTACTCCTAATCATGTGAAAAAATCCCTTCGAATCTCCTGTAATATTCCTAAAGGAAAGGTTTCTGGGTTGGTGGGAGTTATCAACTATCTTACGAGTAAATATAGTTCAGTTACGATTACTTTAGAAAGTGAAGATGGAGAAATCACTGATCAGGAGTTTGAAGAGAAAATTCAGGAAGCTTTTGAGCAGATGGGTGTTGATGTAAGGGTTGAGGGGTAATCATTCAACATAGCATGGATGAGCTCGATCCTTCAATAATTTTTAGATTTGCTTCAAATATTAAAACGCGAAAGATATCCGGATTTAAATGGATACAATTAACCTCATCAATAAATACCAAATTATTAGCGATTGATCTTTTAAAAAATCAGGTATTAACTCAAATTCCGCATTGGGAAGATTCAAACCAAGAAATAGAACGGGTTGGCTATTCCTCATCAATTCAAAGTACAATATTGCTAATAAAGTATCAGACTTTTTTAAACGGGGTATATTCGTTATGCCAAAATCTGGCCTTGATAGGAGCATTTTTATTACCCGATGTTCCCCAGAGTTATTCTAGTCAACTCTCTAAAATTAATTTTATAACTGAAAATTATCCAGAATATGGACAAATACTACTCTGTAATGATTGGTTTAAAAATGTAAATTTAATGAGAGACGAGTATATCCATTTTTATGATGGATTCATCTTCATTAATTCTGAAAAAAAACCTGGAATTTTGTTTAAAGATATGGGAAACCAACGAAAAGGGGTCAATCAGGATACTCGAATCGAAATTAATGATATCACCGATCATATAACAATAGTAACAGATGGAGTGAATGATTATTTCAAATCGATATCTCGGTATTTATTGAATTTCATCCAAGATGATTATACAATCTATGAACCTTGCTTCTTTCAATTAAATGGAGAAAAAGCGGTCCGGGTATTTGGTCCAAAGATAATATCATTCCGTGATTTTTGCGATAAGAAACCCTGGAGATGTGGTAAACAATTTCCATGTCCTAATGAGAATAATTGTCCGCTAGAACCTTTTTGATGGACTAGAGCCACCAAATCTCCCAGTTGTCGCCGGAGGAGCAGTTGCCGACATCGAAGACAGTCTCCGCTTTATCGAGCGGAATACCCGCCTTGCGTACCGGATTGAGGGCCTGAAGAGAGAAGAGATCCCCGAGTACCCGATGGCTTCACTTCGGGAGGCAATCACCAATGCCGTCATGCACCGGGACTGGTTTATCGAGGGAGCAAATGTCTTTGTCCAGATCTTCGCGGGCCGCATTGAGATAATTAGTCCGGGTGGCCTTCCTCCGGGGATGCAGCAGACCGATCTCGGGCATAAGAGCGTCAGGAGAAATCCGATTATCGCTGACCTCTATCACCGGATCGGATTTATCGAGAAGGCCGGGACCGGAATCGAGCGGATGAGAGAAGGAGCACGGGAATCCGGGTGCCCGGAGCCTGTCTTTGATGCAGACGGATTTTTCACCGTGACCTTCACTCCAATTCAGACCCCTGAAGATGACCGGCACCAGGATGGCACTAAGAAGGCACTAAGTGGGCACCAAGTGGGCACTAAGTGGGCACTAAGTGATGAGAAGTTGGACCTCCTGAAAAATTTTACCAGAGAGAGTACTTTGGTAGAATTAATGGCCGATATGGGAAGAACTGACCGGTCGAAATTCAGGAAAAATGTCCTCCTCCCTCTCATCCAGGATGGACTTATTGAACTGACCATCCCGGACAAACCACGAAGCCAGCATCAACGGTACCGGATCACTCCGGTCGGGAAAAAAGCATTGGAAGAGAATCACCCGTAAATAAAAACAAGGAACAAGAATGAGCCAGGGATTATGTGAATCTGACGTAGAAGAAACAGCACTTGACATCTTTCGTGACCTTGGGTACGAGGTCCTCTATGGGTATGAGGTCGCACCCGGAGAACGGGATCAGATCCGAAACTCGTTTGAAGAATACCTCCTTGAGTCCAGACTCGAAGACGCCATCTTCCGGCTCAACAAAACGCTCCCCCGTGATGCCCATGAAGCAGCACAGAAGATCCTCACCAATCCCGGTCATACCACTCTCATTCAGAATAACAAGACCGTTCATGAGATGCTCTCCAGTGGAATCACGGTCGAATACCGGCGAAAGGATGGCTCAATCGGTGGAGATCAGGTCAGACTAATCGACTTTGAGCATCCGGAGAACAACGAGTTCCTTGTCGTCAACCAGTTCACCATTCAGGAAGGGAAAAACCACCGAAGGCCTGATATCGTCCTCTTCATCAACGGGATTCCGGTCATCATCTTTGAACTTAAAAACCCCACCGATGAACGGGCCACCCTGACCATAGCCCATAACCAGCTCCAGACCTACATGCAGGAGATCCCCTCATTCTTTTCATACAATACCATGGCGATCATCTCCGACGGAATCCAGACACGGATTGGGACCCTCTCCGCATCACTCGAGCGTTTCTCCAGGTGGAGGACGATTGACGGAGCAGAGGAAGCCCCAAACCATATCCCGGAGATTGAAGTCCTCATCCGGGGTGTCTGTGACAAGAAGCGGCTTTTAGACCTTATCCGGTTCTTTGTCGTATTTGAAGAGGATGAACGGGGAAACACCATCAAGAAACTGGCCGGATACCACCAATACCATGCCGTGAACCTCGCGGTCAGGTCTACCGAGACGGCCATCAGCGATTCCGGAGATCGCCGGTGTGGGGTCGTCTGGCATACCCAGGGGTCAGGAAAAAGTCTCACCATGGTCTTTTACTCCGGAAAGATCATCCAGACACCATCACTCCAGAACCCGACGATCCTGGTCATCACCGACCGGAATGACCTTGACGATCAACTCTTCGGAACCTTCTCCCGGTGCAGAAAACTCCTCCGGCAGACCCCCATCCAGGCAGAGGGCCGGGATCATCTGAAGACACTGCTCAGTGTAGCCTCCGGTGGTGTCGTCTTTACCACCATTCAGAAGTTCTTCCCCGAGGATGAGAACAAGGAGATCTATCCCCTCCTCTCTGACCGGAAGAACATCATAGTGATCGCTGATGAGGCACACCGGAGCCAGTACGGGATGCATGGGAAGGTGAGCAAGAAAGGAGAGATAAGTTATGGATTTGCCAAGTATATCCGTGATGCACTCCCAAACGCCTCATTTATCGGATTTACCGGGACACCCATCGACCTTCAGGATAAAGTCACGAGGAACGTCTTTGGTGAATATATCAGCGTCTATGATATCCAGCAGGCCATCAAAGACAAGGCTACCGTCCCCATCTATTACGAAAGCCGTATCGTTGATATCAGGATGAATGAGCAGATAAAACCGCTCATCGACCAGGAGTTTGAAGAAGTCACCGAGAACGAAGAGGTCATCAGAAAAGAGAAACTCCGGACAAAATGGGCGGCACTCGAAGCCATCGTCGGAGATGAGAAGCGAATCAACGAGGTTGCTGATGATCTCATCCGCCACTTTGAAGAGCGCTCAGATGCCATAGAAGGAAAGGCGATGATCGTCTGCATGAGCAGGCGGATCTGTGTGGAACTCTATAAGGCACTGGTTGCAAGGCGTCCGGAATGGGACTCTGATGCAGACAATGACGGGTTCCTGAAGGTTGTCATGACCGGTTCAGCAGGCGATGAAAAAGATTTCCAGAAACATATCCGGCCAAAATCAGGCCGGGAACTCCTTGCAAAACGGTTTAAAGATCCGGAAGATCCATTCAAAATCGCAATTGTCCGTGATATGTGGCTGACCGGTTTTGATGTTCCCTGTCTGCATACCATGTATATCGACAAGCCCATGAAGGGCCATACCCTCATGCAGGCAATCGCCCGGGTAAACCGGGTATGGAAGGATAAACCCGGCGGGCTTATTGTCGATTACATCGGTCTTGCGGAAGAGTTGAAAAAAGCCCTGGTCACCTATACGGAAAGTAAAGGCAAGGGAGATCCAGTATTTGACCAGGAGAGGATCGTCGATAAGATGATGGAGAAGTACGAGGTCTGTTGTCATCTCTTCCATGGGTTTGACTGGTCAGGCTGGCGAGGAGCTCCGGCAGCCACTCGTCTCTCCATCCTTCAGGCAGGATTTAACTATGTCCTTGATGATCCTGAACGAAAATCAGACTTCATGCAACATGTGCTGGAACTTTCTCAGGCATTTGCCCTTGCTCTTCCCCATGAAAAAGCCATTGAGATCCGGGAAGATGTTGCGTATTTCCAGGCCATTCGGGCACAAATCATAAAGACATCAGAAGGAGGCGGAAAATCAGAGTATGAACTGAATCTGGCGGTAAAGCAGATCGTCTCAAAATCTATTGTTCCCCTTGGCATCGTCGATATCTTCAAGGAGATGGGGAAGGATGTCGGAGATATCTCGGTCCTCTCCGAAGAGTTCCTCAATGACCTCCTGAAATATAAGAACCAGAATGTGGCAATTGCTGCGATGACCCGGCTGCTGAATGATCAGATCCGGGCACGAACCCGGAAAAACACAACCGAAGCAAGAAAGTTCTCCGAGATGCTTGAGCAGACGATAAACAAGTACAATAACCGGAAGGTCACAACCCAGGAGATCTTAAAAGAACTCTCGGAAATTGCACGGGAGATCCGGGAAGCTCAGCAACGGGGAGAGAACCTGGGACTGACCGAGGCAGAACTTGCTTTTTACGACGCCCTTGGGGTGAACGATAGTGCCGTGGTTATTCTGGGTGATGACATACTCAAGAAAATAGCCCAGGATCTGGTAAAGACGATCAAGGAGAATGTTACCATTGACTGGTCATCCCGTGAATCGGTCCGGGCAAAGATGCGGGTAGCGATAAAGAGAATCCTCCGGGTGAACGGGTATCCTTCGGACAAACAGGAGAATGCTATTCAGACGGTGATGCAACAGGCGGAGTTACTCTGTTCGGCAGTTGCAGGGTGAGTTACTATCTATCAGAATGTGTATTATCCAATCAATTATTGCAATAGAAGAACCGACAATAACTCCTCGATTTCAATTCCGGACTGCTTCAGAATTGCTTTCAGAGTCCCTCTATCCAGTTCATTAAGGTCAGGAATTACGACTGTTCTCTGTCCATCGTTTCTTTTAAGAACAACATGACTCCCTTTCTGATGATCGATGAAATATCCCAACCGAATCATGGCATTTATTACTTTCCGGGCGGGAAGAAGAGGAAATTTACTCATTACTATCAGACATTAACCTGCACTTCTCTGACGCAAACCTGATTAGCCTGAAGAGTAATGTGATTTGGATTTGCTTCCAGATATGCTTCAATTGCCTCTTTTGCATTATCTGTAGCTTCTTCTATTGTCTTTCCCTGTGTGATGCAGCCAGGAAGCCCCGGTACGGTTACAACAAACCATCCATCCTCTCCTGGTTCTATGAGTATGTTGAATTTTTGGAACATTCCTCTTCTCAATAATATTTAGTTTCTATGTGATTATGATTATTGTGTACGGGGATCGTTTAGATATTATCCTCAAAAAACACTCCCTAAATTATAATCAGACAAAATTAAAAAACGCTCATCCTCCAATAAACCCGGTGCATCCCTCTACCATCAGCCCCTTTATATGCTTAAAAAGAACTCATACCATTATGAAAGCAATTCTCGTTACTTTACTCCTCTGTTTGCTGGCCATCCCTGCTGCCCTCTTTTCATCGGAGCAGGAGCAATCTCCCACCTGAATGCCGACTGATCTCCCTCTCATCGCCACCTTTGAGGACGGACAACGGTATCAGGCTGGTCTCTATCCGGTCATTGTCCTTACCGGTTCGTATCGTGAGATGGGACGTCAGTATGGCGGTCTTATGAAAACAGAACTGACTGAAGAATACGCATTCCTCATGAACACTATCACAAGCCAGGGAATGACAAAGGAAGAGATCATGAAGGATGCCAGAATGGTTCCGGCATATTATCCCGAGCGGGTAAGGGAGATCTTTACCGGTATGGCAGAGACATCAGGGCTCACCTATGATGATATTGCATTCCTCTATTACGAGCCAATCTTCCTGTTATTAGCCTCTTCAAACCCACAACCCGTTCCTGCCTCCTGTTCATACCTTGCCGCCTGGGACAATTACACAACCGATGGTTCCCCGGTAGTCTCCCGCAACTGGGATCTTGCTGATTCTATAATGCCGCTCACAGAATGGTATGTCCTTGCCATATACCGCCCCACGGATGGCAGCAACAGCATTGCGACCTGGAGCCCTGCCGGAGCACGACCAGAGACCTTCATGAACAACAAAGGACTCTTCATTGCTGATGATAACTGTGGCCGGGAAGATAATGCCCCCGAGACCAGACCGGAATTCATCACTGAATACTACCGGTTCATGTTCGATTACTCTGACCTGAATGCCCTGGAGGCGGCAATAAACGGAACTGCCCCTGATGTTGGCTGGATCGTGGATGTTGCAGGGCCGGACGAGGCATTTGTGCTTGAGAAATCAACCGACCGGACGGTAAAAAGGACCGGTGACGGAGTTATTGCAGCTGCAAACCATTTTGTTGATCCATCCTGGAACCTCCCAGAGCCCCCTGAACACTCACTCTCCCGGTATAACAACCTCCTCCGCCAGGCAGAAGAGGCGAAGGGAATGATCGATGCAGAGAAGATGATGGAGATCCGTGACGTCTGTATCGAGGATGGAGGATCAAAGTTCTGTCATTCTGACCTCGGAGGCGGGAAGTACTCAAGCAACCATCAGGTTGTCTTCGAGCCACAGAACCAGACGCTCTGGATGAATGTCATGGACAAGGAGTGGCAGAAGGTTGATCTGGCCCCCTTATTCGGGAATGAGGCGTCATAAGGCAGCCTTATTGCGACGAAAGGAAGATGCCGGGATCTCTACCGGTCACCTGTTTTTTATCACAATCAGCGACTTTTTTTCGCAAAAAAGTTGGATATTGTCTGGTGACCGAGATATTCGAATAATTATATAACAAGGCCATTGGATTTTCAGTGCAGGTATCACAGACCAGTTTCGGGACCTGAACCCATCCAAATGGAGGGATGACAGCATCGCCACCTGATGCGGGATCTGCCGGAATACCGGATACAAAAACTGCAATAAGGATGAATGTAGTGAGAAAAAGAACGATGCCTTTCCCTGGATAATCCGCTTCATTGTTCACCTGTACACAGAGAATCTGATACGACGATGTTGTCAGGTAATAAAAGCACCGTTATCTCTCATAGCCCTAAAAAAGATGTATGATTATAGGATAATGCAAAATTTTCTGAAGTAATTCAAAAATTTTGCTTATTCCTATGAAGTGCAATTCGAATGCACGTCTTGGAATAACCTTTTTTTCAAACCGATTATTCCAATACGTTTTGTTGGGCACTATAAGGATAATTCGAATTTCAGCCCGGCTATAGATCCGGTACTCAGAAAGTTTCTCTGTGGTAATGTCCAGGATCTCCACTCACTCATTCGTTTCCACGATGCGGTATTCACTCTCCGGTACCGTAATTTCAAAACGAATCCCCGCATCTGGTTCTCCGGTCTCCTGCAGTGATATGTCCGTTATTGAGAGTATCTCCCGGGCAAGAAAGAGGCTGGTCCCGCTTTTTCCCAAATATTCCCATTTGAAAACCTGCTCCTTCTCGTTTGCCGGTATTCCCTGACCATCAGATTCAATGATGATGGTAATGGTGTCTGCGTTCTTTTGACACGAAAGCCCGATTCTGGTAACCTGATCCCCTTGCCTAGCGATCGCATCCATGATTGACAAAAATGCATCCTCAAGCAGGGGATCTGCAAATATTTCGATATCAGGCAGATCTATTCTCCTTGAGATATGTGAAAGATCAAGATGGGATATGGCACTGAGAAGAACATATTCAAAATTCTGCCATCGTGGCTGATTGATCCCGAGATTCTGATATTTCTCTGAAAAGGAGAGGTTGTCCTGAACCGATTGTAAAATCTTCTCTTCCTTCTCGAAAATTATCTTTGCTTCATCAAAGGATTCAGATTCCTTTGAAATCTGGATAAACCCTGCCAGGTTAAAGAATGCATTCCTGATATCCTGGCCGATGAGTGTATGGAGGAGGTTTAGTTTTTTCCGAGCCTGAATGAGTGCACTTTCACTTTTTCTCAGTTGATAAAAGTTATCTTTCAGTTCTTCATCCATCGCGGTAAGTTGGTCATATGCAGCTCGTAACTCTTCATTTTTCCGAACCAGTTCCTCGTTCTGTCTGGCAAGTTCAGCCGTCTTCCGTCTTACCTCACGCCGGAGAAGATAACTCATCATAACAAAGAGAGAGGCAAGGCTGGCAACTCCTCCAAGAATCCACCAGAGAAAAGCAGGTATTATCTCTTCGGCTGTAATGCTATACCATCTCTGCATTGACATGCTGTAGATGGAGGATGGATTCTTCTTGCTTTCTGCAATATAGGGATCGATCGCCTTGAGAAGATCCTGGTTCTTCCCCTATAATGCCGCAAACCCAAACTGTGCCGGGTTAAACATAACCGGGGTTGTGGCAAGCCCGTATTCCTTCACCTCCTCCTGACCTGCAGAGTTAAACATCACAAGGGCATCTGCTTCTCCTTCTGAAACAGCGGTAAAAATATCGGTCGCTGTGTCCTTCTCCAGATATATGGCAGTTACTCCGAATTTTTCTGCATAGTCCCGAAGTCCCACCCCACTGGATGCTCCCCTGACCATTGCGACTCGTTTACCTTCCAGATCAAGGATGGTATTGATGCCCGAATCAGGGCGTGCATAGACCTGTGACCAGATCGAGAGGACCGATTCGTTTGTGAAATCATAGAGTATGAGCCGTTCTGGCGTGACCGTCACCGCAGGCATGAGATCGACATCACCCCGTGACAGGCGATCCCAGCTCTCAGAGAGTGTACCACTTACCCAGATGACACTCCAACCTTCTTTTTTAGCCAGATCCTCGATAAGGTCGACAAAAAACCCGGCCGGGTTTCCCTGCTCATCGGTGAACAGGGAGGGCCTGAGCTCAGTCAGAGGTACTCTGACATCTCGAGCACCAAGAGCAGGAGAGCAGCATACTGCCATGATGCACAGGAGAGCCAGAAGTACCAATGCCCACCGCGGAGGTCTTTTCCTGGTTTTGGAATGGAAAATCGGAATCATATGCGTCAGACTGGGACTTTGGAGTCGGACTGTGATGATACTTTAATTCGGCTCTGAAAGTTTAATTGTTTGGGCGGGTAGTAATTGTTTGCACATGTCTGACATACCAAATGGGAGAATAACGTTCTGTCAGGCGTTGCAGCCATATATTCAGGAATGATTGAATGAGGGCTCTCACACAATGATGAGCAAAAGAGATCCTGCTCCCACACCAGAAAAATTAAAGATTTACCCGCTTCAGTCTTGTTCTCTGGTCTTTGATATCTTTCTCAATATCTTTCCTCTTCTCCTCATCCTTCTCAACGATTATCCTGACAACATCGCCTTCAGAAATACTCCGAAAGAGTTCAACTGGAAGATGTATCTCTTTGTTCGGTCCTTTATCGGGTATCAATACCAATACATCATCCTCAACTCGGTCAACAATCGCCAGGATCAGATCAGACAAACCAGTATTTTTCTCCATCAGTCCTCAAAACAATCGTTCCTTCTTCATCAGTCCTGAATACCTGTACCCCGGCCTTTTTCAGGGCATTGATCGTGGAAGGGGCAGGATAATGATACTCATTGTCTATGCCCAGCGAGATGATTGCACAGTCAGGAATATCTCCGTTCAGGATGGCACGGGTCGCAGATCCCTTGGAGCCATGATGTGCAAGTTTCACGATATCACATGAAGCATCACAACTCTCACAATCCCCGGTGAAGAAGATCCTGACCTCTCCGTAGGTAAGCAGAAGGGCAAGTGAGTCCTCATTCAAATCGCCGGTGAGCTCATCCGGAGAGGTAACAAGAATGGTGATATCATCGGTGAACGGAATTGTATCACCCTTTTTCGCGGTTGCATATGGGATCTGTTTTTTTATCAGGGCTTTTTCCAGATTACGGTAGGCCGGGGTGGTATGGGTCGCTCCATTATCCACATAGAGACTGACCGGTAACGCTTGCAGAATATCGCTCATTCCCCCGATATGGTCTGTATGCGGATGAGTGGAGACCAGAACGTCCAGACGAGTAACTCCCTGATACTGAAGATAAGAGAGAATGTCAGGGCCAGCATCCATATCCCCTGCATCGATAAGCAAGGTATGGCCATTATGCCTGATAAGCGTAGCATCACCCTGACCAACATCAAGGAAATGAACTGAAAGGGAAGATACTGGTGAAATTATGAGTATCAGGGAAAAAATTACGAAAATTCTGGTATGCTTCATCTACAGGTATCCGTTTGAGAGCAGGAAGACGATATATGTCAGGCAGTTTTTATGACATTTTAACGTTCCGGCCTCTTTTTGATGAGAGGCAGCACATCACTATAGCTGCAGACCGGAATCCTGACCTTTCCGTCAGCAGTGACCGTGATCCCCCACGTTTCAGCCAGTTTTCTGACTCGTTCAGGATCTATCTGTTTTTCAATCATATCAATCTCCCGGAACGATGAACATTCATCCATATTATTTACAGAATGGGTATATGTTTGCAGTTTCAAAAAATCTGCCGGTTTATCGTGTCCGGTAAAAAGTCCTGTAATAATCAATGGAAACCCGTGGTTAATCCAAAGCCTGCATTCTGAATGCAATTCATCTTTTAAGCCATATTTTCTGGATTTGTACAGAAAGTTGGCATTACATTAAACCCTTACGATTATTGGTATCGGTTTCCAAACCAATACGAATAATTCCAGCAATATCAGATATACGATTATTTCAGGATCTTTTCCTTCCCTCGCCTGAACTCATCCTCTGAAATGATCCCTTCATCCAGCAGCTCTTTTAATTTCCTTATCTCATCTGCTAGATGCAGGTCAGAGAGATCATATGATCCTTCTTTTGAAGCACGGAGTTCTTCGAGAAATCCTGAAGCAATAATCCCTGTTGGAAGTGCAATTATCCCGATTCCTACAATTATTATGAGGAAAGAAAAAAATTTCCCTATCTCTGTGACCGGAATAACATCACCATATCCAACCGTGCTCGTCGTCTCGATAGCCCACCAGAGAGCATCATCAAAGTCCTTGATTTTATCAGGTTGTGCTTCAGCTTCAAAGATATAAATAAGGTATGAGCTGAAGGAGAGAAAAACCAGCAGGATAATGATAATCGAGAAGAGATACTGGCTGTCTCTTTTAATCACCCGGTATATCACATCAATGGATCCATAATATCTCAGAAGTTTTAAAACCCTGAACAGTCTGAACAGGCGGAGAAAATGAACAACATATGGACTGAGGGGTATGACAAACATCAGGTAAAATGGAAAAACTGCGAAAAAGTCTATGATCATCGTGAGGGAACAGGCATAACGCAGCCTTCCGGTAACGGGGTGTGAATACTCCGGATAACAGGTGCAGGTCCAGATTCTGAGCAGGTATTCTGTGGTAAAGACAATAATGGTGATGTATTCAATAAGATCCAGATATTCTGTGTAATTATTCCGGATGGTCGGATATGTCTCAATGAAGATGACGAAGGTGTTGACAATAATGATGAAAATGATGAAAAAGTCAAAGATGTTGTTCGGTTTCCCTCCCTCATCCTTATCATCGATACTATCAAAGACTCTTCTTTTCAGTGACTGCATCTTTATCTCACATGTGACATGCTGACATTTGGTTGCTCAATCTATCTTTCATTGAAATGAGAAGAAACCTGCTATCAGGATTGTTCATATATCGCCGGAGGTCGAACCATTCCAGATGATGGGATCTCTCTGTGGGTGACGTTATCGTGCCTGGAAAAGGTTTCGGTAATCAAGGTGAAAAGATTGCTTTTCAAATCCAGGACTCTGAATGCAGTGTATCCTTCAAGCCAGATTTTCAGAATCCGTGTAGATAGTTTGAGATGAAACCATATTCCTTATTCTGAATACAGGAGGAATATAACTCCAAATACATATGAGAGATATGGGTTCCTGTAGAAAAATTTAGATCCCGGTGGGGTATCGTAATGATCAGGGAGTACACCAAGGATTTTTACAAAAGAACCTGCCAGTATATGGTATGTCAGTCACTCCCTGTATACATCATGAAGATCATGACGGAGAATATACCTGTCGTATTTGCAAAGAAAATCACTGCTCTGCATGTATCCATATGGGAAGTGGTATCTGTCATTCCTGCATCTATAAGGTTTTGATAATCATCCTGGTCATCATGGTCATCACCTCGTATATTGCATGGTTCGGGCTGCTTTAAAACCCATAGAGGAAACCATTTCCTAATAGATAATCTAACTTATACAGGATTATCGAGGCATAATATGAATATCAGGTTTACCCTTCTGGTCATCAGCATCGGATTTCTTCTGATGCTCACCGGTCCTGTCGTCGCCGATACAAACAAGTCACTTACATCGCCTATCGTCTTCACCGCCCCTGCCCAGGTGGTATCGCCTCAGTCAGCTGGACATGACTATGTTCTGGAAAAGGTCTCTCTGGCAGGTGATTATGCGTATACCCGCCCGGGAAGGTCGGTTACTCCCCGGATCATCATCACAAATCAGGGAGGCGATGACATCGCCCCTGGCAATGTCCCGGTAGAGGCATGGATTGGTGATACCAGGCTCATTCCGGTCACTGATACCTTTCCGCCCCTGAAAGGAGGAACATCCGCCATGTTTGACCTGCGGTTCATGATTCCCCATGATATCCCACGGCTTCCAAATCACCTGACGATAAAGATAGATCCATGGAATACCAGGAAAGAAACCGGTGACGGAATAAATGAACTCTCGACCCTGTCTTTGGTGGTCATCGAAGACAAGAACAAAAGCTGGGACGACTTTTAACCTTTTTACTCAACATCAGCGATGATGAGGGTTATATTATCCGGAGCTCCTGCATCATAGCAGATGGAAAGAATCTCCTGTGTTGCGGAGGTTGGATCCCCTCTCAATGCTGCCTTGAGAAAGAGTTCCCCTCCGTAATCCCAAACCCCGTCGGTGCAGAGAACCAGTCGTGTCCCCTTCTGTATGGGGTGAGTTGACATTCTGATATCAAGTGAGCTTCTTCTTCGTCCCCCGGACAGGCATGAGGTGATGATATGACCAAGTGGATGGGATCGTGCCTCTTTTTCAGTCAGCCGTCCGGTCTCGATCATCTCCTGGACAACTGAATGGTCTTTTGTCATGCATTGTATTCCCTCATTTCCAGGTAAGTTCATATACACCCTGGAGTCACCACATGAAAAGATGATTATGCGGTCATGAAGAGCGAGCACACCTGCGAGGGTTGTTCCGAGCCCGTCAAGGTCTGGCCGGGTTTCAACCAGGTGATCAAGATGGGTTTGTGCTGCGTGTATCAGGTTATGAAGGGTCTCCTCCCGGTCAGGGCAAAGTGGTCGTGCCAGACATCTCATCACCTCCCTGCTTGCAATATCTCCGGCCACACTGCCGCCGATACCATCTGCAACTGCAAGGATGACCGGATATGAATCAATCCTCCATGTTTTTGGTTCAGTCAGGGATACGCAGGCAAGAACATCTCTGCCCACCAGCAGACTGTCTTCATTGCGTCTTCGGTACAGCCCGGTGTTGGTGATGGCAGCTATAGCCAGGGAATGCATGGTTCGTCACCTCCGCTCTCATGACATACGATATGACAAGGTATATGAAATACCTGACTTATATATTGTAGCAGAATAGAAAATCACTCCTATCATGCACCATTATCTGGTAACCCCTTCCTCGTACCGGTATATCTGTACCCGGATTGGGCTGAAGAAGAAGTCTCTCATTTCGCCTGACCAGTACAACCGGCTCCTGAATATGGAGCTTTCCCAGATCATCCGGTTTATCGGAGAATCCGGATACCATGAAGAGGTGCATACGCTCTCCTCTGCCTATTCAGACATTGAGTTAATTGAACATGCTCTTACTGAAAATCTCGCAAAAACATACCGGAGTATCCTCTCTATTGCCCCCGGAGCCTTACAAGAACTTGCTGAGCAATACTTTTCGCGATGGGATATCGAGAATGTCATGCTTATTCTGCGGGGATGCCAGTTTCACATCCCTGGTGACCGGATACGGGCCGTGCTCATTCCTGCCGGTGTCCTGTCCCCCTCCCATCTTGACCATCTCCTGACCCTGCGGTCTATTCATGAGATCACCGATAGTCTCTCTTCATGGATTCATCATAACATTCTATCGGCCCGGATTACTGACGGATACCGTCGTGGCCTCTTCGCCTCCCTGGAGAACGAACTTTACCTTGCGTATTATGGAAATCTGCTCTCCGATGCCAGGTTTGGTATCAGGGGAGGTGATGTCATCCTTCCCCACCTGCGGTTTGAGATAGATATCCTCAATATCAGAAATATATTCAGGCTTCGTGCCGGGAGCAACGTGTCTGATATAACCCCGTTTATGGTGACAGGCGGATATATGACTCCGGAAGACTTTCAAAGGCTCTATGGGGTGACAGACCGGGAGACCTTTGTGAATGAACTTTCCCGTGCCGGGATCCTGTCAATACTCACCGAAGCACTCAAAAACCTGCGATGTGATGAGAATGTCTGTGAGGCTGATGCGGCCGATGTAGTGTGGCGGAGATGGGCGGCTCACAAGACACCCTTATACACCGTCATGCTCTCGGTGAATGCCATGCTCCTTCATCATCTGGATGGACTTGCACGGCGACACCAGTTCTCTGTTCTTCCCATCATCTCCTATCTTGAGCACAAGCGGTATGAGATTGCAAACCTCCGGGCTATAGCGAGAGGGAAGCAGTTCGGTGTTAATCCGGATTTTATCAGACAGCATCTGGTGATGTAAGGTGTCATATCTTCGTGATATCAGACCGACGAAATCAGAACTCCTTGTATTAAAGTCAAGACTTAAAATCGCCGTCAGGTCCCATAAGACGCTGCAGATGAAACTGGACGGCCTTATTCTGGAAGTCACAAAGCTGGCTCCTCTTGTGAAGGCAGAATATGATCTTCTCATGGTCAGGTACCGCCGGGTCAGGCATCTTCTGGCCCCTGCCTACATGATTGAGGGGATGCTCAATGTCACCATAGCAGCATACTCGGTGGAATCAAAGACCGAGATTGAAGTCTCTGAAAAGAACCTCTTTGGTATCCGGGTCCCGGTGATTACCGGGAGTAATGTGAGGACAGATCTCGTGGATCGGGGATATGGACTCCTCGGTACTTCGTTGGTCATTGATGATATGGCAGATGCATATGAGAAGCTTGTTGATGCAATTATTGCATATGCCGGAAATGCCGCAGCACTCAGCCACCTGATAGCCGAGATAGAGCGGATTTCCCGCCGGGTAAAAGCACTCGAGCATGTGGTAATACCATCACTCGAAGCGTCTATTGCAACGATTACGGCAAGCCGGGAAGAACTGGAGCGGGAAGAGCAATCACGGCTGTTTCATGTGAAAAAAAGATGGAAATAGGTCAGATCTCGTCACAGGAGAGATACCGTCCGGCACAGACGATGTACTGCTTTTTATCACTCCCTGTCACGAGGGTATAATAGGCCTCTTTGTAGAAAATCCCCGTCTCAAGCGGGTTTGAGTAGGTGTATGTCACAATACCTGAACCCTGCTTCATAGCTCCGGTCACGATCTCATCCCTGAATTTCTTCCCCGACGCATCTACTTTTCCTGAAAAGTTCGTCCCGGCAAGGGAAGGCTGTGCAGCATTGGCAATAAGAGTGACTCCGGTATCAAAGACATACACATATAATGAAGGGTCAGACCGATCCTTGTACGGATGTCGCCCGTTCTGAATATCTGCAAGGGTTCCGGTTGCATCCCGGCTGATGGCATCCGCAGTGAGATTGACAAGGTTGGTTATCTGTTGCCGTGTTTGTGACTTTTCAGCACAAATCGGACCGACGTATTTCCCGACAATCTTTTCATAGGTGGTAATTCCCTCATCCCTGCGGTCCGTTTTCATTGCATCCAGTTCGGTCTGGATGGCATCGATGATGTCTGGATCAGTATTCAGGTTAAATGCAATGTAGTAGGTTGACCTGCCCAGATCATCAAGGATATAGAATGATTCCGGATTTTCTGCGATGGTCTGAATCAGGCTCTCACCAGGATACAGGGCATATACCCAGACATCTGATGTTCCATCGATCAGTCGCTGGACTGCTTCAGCAGGAGTTGTCACCTGGAACATGTTCTCATCCGGAATTCCTGCCTCTCTGCCGACATACAGGCCGATATCATCTTTGATGACAACTGCCCGAAGATCCTTGTTCTCCGGCCGTGCCGTCTTCAGGGATTCATTTTCAGCAAAGAAAACAAGAGGGCATTGCATGAGGGGCCCAGCCCATTTGAAGCGTGCCTCACGCTCCGGTGTTCGTGCCATTGAGAAAAGCCCGGTATTGTTCCTGGATTCTGCCATCCGGTATGCATCAGACCAGGCCATAAGACTGATATCTTCGGTGGAGAAGGGAATCCCGGCTCTCTCAAGTGCAGTCCTGAGAAGTTCCACAGACAGGCCGGAAGGCACGCCGTTTTCAAGATAATTAAATGGTGGATATTCTTCGGTTAAAAAAATCATGTCATCAGGCATCGGTACGGCCATGGAAAGAGATGAAAAGAGGGAAATGCACAGTGCAATGAGCATTCCGGTCCGTATAGATCTCATCAGCTTTTGGATTTTTGCGTGTGGAGATAAATAGATGACTCTCAGATCAGGGGGTGTGGACTCTTCTCCCCGGAGACAGGCAGATCTGCATGGGTTACAAAGAGCGGGTATTCTATCGCGGCCATTCGCAGAAGGATCAGGTGTTTTCCGCCAGAGGTGAGGGCGTATACCGGCACTGTGGATCCTGCCTGAAGAATGGCGCATGGTCCGCAGATCTCACGGATAGTCTGTGAGGCACATGCGGTTACGATATCAGCATATTGTTTAACCTTCTCTGCATCCTCGTGAGAGTAACCGGTTGTATGCACGGCGATGATGATAGCATCAGAATCATACTCCCTGATCGCCCGTGCCTCCTCCGGATTATGGATGGTCACGATAAGATGCTCATATCCGGCCATTTTCGCAGCACGGACGCCTGCAATGGGATCAAGGAAGGCATGGTCAGGATCAACAACGATCCCTCCTTCATCTTCTATTCTCCGGATAACATCAGGAATCGGTGACGTACTGATAAGTCCTGACATTCTCCCCCCTATTCCCTGTGCCATCTCCGGTTTCGTGACAACAACGGTACCGGCCCCGTCACATACGATGACCGCTGCATCAATAAACCGGCTTTTCAGGGCAGTGCTGATTATTTCTGACGCTCCAAATCCGACAAACACCTCATCTGAAGTAAGCTCACGACCTGGGGTGCACATCCCAAACGAGTCTATACGGTTCTGAATATTATCCCGTATTGCTTCAGATGTCATCTCATTGACCGGACAGGCAAATCTGCGTGCAAGAGGGCATTCGGTTATAAGAGGACTTCCTACTTCGACCACTTTACCATCTCTGACGACGACTCTGCAACGTCCGGCTGCTTCTATGATATGTTCATCCATAATTTATCTCCTGAAAAGGAGGAGAACGAATCCAACTCCCAAAATCCCGATGAGGGGTAATGTTCCTGACTTTTCAGTGGGGACAGGGGTCGGTGGTGCAGGAAGAGGGGTTCTTTTGGGGATCGGATCAGGTGTTATATCAACCGGTTCACCATTCTGTCCGGGAACGACGCTTGTTACACTGGTCACCAGAGTTGGTGTTGGTGTTGGTTCCTGTGACGTGATGACAGGTTCCGGGGTTGCAAGGACTGAACTTGGAGAAGTCAGACTGATGTTGTCGATATACCCGTTGGCCTTTCTTCCGTTCTGTCCCTCACCGATGGAAGTCAAAAACAGGTGGGTAAACTCTTTCAGCTGATACAGGACAAATCCTTTTGCTGCAAAAAGGTCGTCAATAGACTCTTTCTGCATGGTTTCAACCGGAATATCCTTAACAAGGCTCTGGATATCGGCTAAGATCTCATTTGCTCCTTTATAATCGCCGGTGTCAATCAGGCTCTGGGCCTGATTACAGATCTTCTCGATCAAATCTGAGTGTTCGTTCTTTACCCGTTCAGGATGACTTGTCAGGGAAGGGACTTTGCCCACGTCCTTTTGTGCACTCTGTGCAGACTCTTTCTCCTTCTCTTTCTTCTGTCCGTTCTTGCTTCCGCCCTTCTGCACAATATGGCTGTAGATCCGCTCTATCTCTTTCGCATCATCCTTGTTGGTGCAGGACTCCTTCGCTTTACTTAATATTTCAAGTGCCTCATCACCTTTCCCGATATTAAAAAGTGCAATACTCTTCAGGAACAATGACCGGTAGTCATCAGAAGACTCAAGAAGCATCTCATCAAGGCGGGTAATGGCTTCATGGTATTTACCCTGCTTAATGAGTGCCTTAATCTTCTGATGGTTCCCTGAGGGTGAAGTGGCAACCTCTGATATGATGTTGTCAGGTTCCGGGGCTGGTGCAGATGGTGCCGACTCCTGATCAGATTTTGCGCCAATCTCCTCTTCCGGCTTAACTTCTGATACGTTCTGCTTAAATGAGATGGTCGTCTCTTTCTTCGAGTTTTCCATGTCCGGTTTTACCAGAACCGTGACCGGGGTGGCAGATGTACTGATATCGGTAATATGGTATGATCCCCGTTCAGCCGTGATGTCCCGGGCCGGCTCCATCATCACCTGCTGCTCACTGATGACTCCGGAACCTGATCCTCCCAGTCCTCCGATGTCCATCTCCGGGGGTAATCCGCCATGTATGTCCGGGTGGACTGCACTGACATCACCAACCGGAGAGGGAGAGGGAGGGTTCTGAACTGCTGCGAAATTTAAACGGTAGGGATCCGGTGTCTGGGGTGCTTCAGGTGGAGGGGATGAGGCAGGAGGTTTTTGTCCAACAGGGGGTGCTGCGGGCTTTGGGGAGGGAGCAGAGGCTTTCTGTGGTTCAGGAGGAGTGGATGCCTCCTTTGGCGTACTGGGGAGATTTGGCGTGCAATATGTCGACAGATGGGTGAGCATCTCCTGGTACCGCAGGTTATCGATCTCACCTTTTGCATACCGCATAAACAGGACCGCAAGTGGCGGATTGTAGGGATATGCAGGAATGTCCCGCATGAGAACCCCAACCTTCTCCTCAAATTCAGCAGTGTCGATATCCCCTTCTGCATACCTGAGATGAATTGCCCTGAGCGGAGCACTCTGCTGATAATTGCTGATATCATTGAGAAGATGAGAGATGATCTCCTTATACTGCCCAATAGTAATCTCTCCGTTTGCGTACCGCTCTGAAGCTATCTTCAGAGAAGGAACCTGCTGGAATGAGATATTTTTCAAAAACCAGGAGAGAAATTCTTCATACTCTGCAGTATCAATTTCTCCCCGTGCATACCGCACCTGCACTATTGATAGAGGATCTTCTTCAGTCATGTGCCTCCCCACCTGTTTACCGGTATATTTTTGAACATTATAAGGTACAATGCCGCTTTATGCCAGGGCACCGGGTAAAATTTTATATGGTAGTGTAATCCCCTCTTTGTTTGTCGGAAAATAGCCTGTATCTTTCCTCCTGTCGGCGCGCAATTTTTGATACACATTCTGGCATTCCGGTAAAAAGTGGTTTTGAAACATCTGCCTGAAAAGAGAAAGAGGAAATAATATCCATGTCATGCCGCACACGTTCGTATTCACTCCCTCTCTCGTCTCCCGTATGAATCGGAATCCTCGTCCATTTCCTCTTCACTTTCAGCGAGTTTCACATTCTTTTCATCACTGCCCTCTGAATCATTCTCTTCTTCATCTCTCTCTTTGCGCATCCATGTAACCAGTGCTGCAATAAGTCCTGCTACGCACAGGCCGAAGAGAATCCCAAAACCGAGCAGGACAGGTGGTTCCCGCATTGTCCGCATAATGTTCGGTATCATTCCATTCGTATCCGCAGTCGGAGTCTCGTGGACCTGATCTGGTGTCGATGCCGGCTTTTTCGTTTGGACAGGCTCCGCGGTTGTCGGCTCTGGTTCCAATGTCTGGATCTGTATCTGTGTCTGGATTGGTTCCGGGGATTGGGGTGGTGTCAGGTTCACCGTCATGGTCTGTACAGGCGTTACCGGCATTGTGACCTGCAGAACACCTGATGCAGTACCAGGAGAGGAGACTGCCTGGATAAGAACCTGGTATCGTCCTTCTTTCAGTGTTCCTGCCGGGATCTCAAATGAGAACTCCCGCTCTTCTTCTGATCCCGGATACGTTGTTGTCGTTCCTGAATAGCCGGACCAGCTCCCCTTACCGCCCTTCTGGGTAGGCCCGAACCGCTCATCGGTTATCTCCACAAGGAGGCGTGAACCTGATGCAAGGTTCGTCGTCCCTGACAGGACAATCGGCATCTCTGTCGTTCCGTTCAGTGATCCTGCTGTGATGACAATCTTCGGGTTCTGCACAAAGATTGAGTACTTGGTATAGGTATCATCAATAAACTGGCTTTGCAGGGCGGTAATCAGGGCAGCAGCCGCAGCAGGACCCTGAAGAGCCCCCGGACCTGCAATTCTGAACGCCGGAGCGCCATACCAGGGAGTTGTTCCGAGCACCATCTCACGATTTCGGTCTGGCCAGAGATCAAAGTTCCCGTTGGCCATCGGGTGCTGGATGATGACCGAATATTCACCTGGTGCCATATCACGGGTGACAGAACTGGAAAGTTTATACGAGAACCATCCTCCCCGCTCGATCTGCACCGTGTCATACCTGAAATAATTCCTGCCAAATATCCAGATGGCTACCCCTGCATCAGTCCGCCCGCCGCTCGATCCGGTTATCGACAGTTCATCACCCTGTGCAACAGTCATTCTCCTGCTTGAGACCGAGATATACGGACGTTTCAGTGTTATCGGAATTGCCTGCCATGAGGTGCTTTCCAGGTGATACCGGTCACGTGGTGCAGACACGGCATATATGGTATATGTCCCGGTATCCAGACCCAGTTCGCCGGTATAGAGCCTGTACTCCCATGTATCGCAGTCACCGGATGCCGTCGTGAAACTTCCCGGATTTCCATCAGAGACCTGCCGTCGTGGGGCATCCAGTCTGCCACCCGCTGACGGAAGGTTTGGACCGGTGATGAAGAGGTACGTCTCACACAAGCCTGTATTTGTTCCCCTGAGCATTACCTCGTCACCAATGGTAAAGGTCTCGCTCCCGGTAGTGAGGGATACGGACCCTTTGACTATCTGCACATCTATGGTGTCTGATCGTGGATGTACTGATCCTGCAGGGCCTTCGATATGGATGGTGTATCGCCGGTCACCAGTCTCCTGTGTTGTCCTCCACTCAATCGTCCGTCGGCCGGTCCGGTCAGGCGTCACTTCTGCATAGTAATATACCCCTCCGAACGGGTATGAGGGAACAAGGTCACGAATCGTAGTGTATTTTCCGGAGGGACGATAGGATCCGATGATATAGGGTCCATCAGGATTATCCTGTCTCACCCCTTCCTGTGAGGTGGTGATCATCGGTGGCTGGTCACCTGGAGAACCGGTCCTGCTTCCTCCCTCAATCCAAAGGATATAGGGGGATCCCGGAGATCCGGTAATCGTTACACCAAATGGATCTCCTCTCACCACGGTCTCTTCTGAGAGATAAAGTCCCGCCCGTTCGGTTCCGAGCGTAATGTCGGTGCCCCGGAGGGTATATCCGCCCTCATAGGACCTGAGATTGTCTTCCATCCGGTTCACCGCAAATTTTGGTTCTATATGATAGAGGCCTGATTCATACCCGCTCCAGCCGGTGTCCCATCCACCGCTCTCAATCGGAGGGGCATACCCGAGTTCCCCGGTTGGCATGAATGAACTGAAGACATACTGGCCACCACCGGGTGTCTTTACTCCGGCAAGCGTCCCTCCTCCGGGAGTTTTTATCTGGATCTTCACCGGCCCGTCATTGTAGGAGTAATCCGGTCTCCGGGTAATACCGGCAAGATTTGTTTCAACCTGGATGACCAGGGGCGTTCCCCGCGATACCGTGCCATATGACCGATCTCCCATCGTGTTCCGGTCCATAACCTTTAACGATATTCGCGGGTTCCTGACGATAAACGCAACCTGGCCGGGAGTTCCCCGTACCTGGTCCCACTGGTACCATGCACCGGTCCGGTCATAAAAGAGGTCAGGAATTACACTGAATCTCCCCAGATTCACCTGCATGATGTCAAGCGGCTGGTCACGACCAGGGGAAGATCCTGCCGGAAAATATGCGATGGATGTATAGGGGTACGGAACAGCATAGTGGATGTCAAGTCCCTCTTCTCCCAAATAGACCTCTCCCCCTGGAGGAACAATAACCGGACCTGCCAGAACCGGTACACTGAGAAGTATCAGAATGAGCATGAGCCACACCAGACGAGAATACATATGGCAGGCTTAGGTGCAGGAAGGGATGAACTTTCCGGGCAGGAAAAATCCAGCCGGATGCTCATATTTTCCTGAATAAAAAGAGTTTTTGACTTATGAATGAATAAGGTCCTCTTCCTTGTGCTCCCTCCCTGGTTCAGACACCCACCTGACCAGTATCTGTCCGTCTGTTTCAGGGAACACATAAAAGAGGGTAATATCAGTTCCGTCCGGTTCAATACCATATAAGAGTCCTCCTCCTTCTGATGCGAGAGCATAAATCGCCGGAAACAGACTGATTCCGTTTCTGTCAGGCCCAAGGATAGTATCTCCGGGACCTGTCGGGTCTTTGGGTTCTGCAGGGACAACCACCTGCTGGTACGGGACACCGGTCTTATCTGCATCAGTTTCTGACACAGAGGAGAGGGATCTGATGGTCGCTTCTGATATCATAGGAATTGCTGTCTGCATGCGGCGGGATGCGGTAATGATGAGCCCATCTTCTTCAGCCCTGACTTCTGATATGAGCAGTTCACCAGCAGAAGAGGCATTGTTATAGTTATTTTCATAGAGCATTCCACCCCCGTGCCTGGCAAGTGCATGTCTTGCCTGTCCATAGGGAACTGTGTTCTGATCCATGTAGGTGGCAATCTCCTCTCCAATCCAGGTCGCTGCAGCCGGGTCGGCTAGAAGGGTCCCATTCACTGCAAGGACACTCACAAATTCTGTATCGCCCGCAAACGCCCCCTGAGGATCATTGACTGCCGCGAGGAATGAGTTTTTGTTCTGATGAGCCTGAGATGCCGCCTTCTCTCCAAGAACGGTGAGACTTTCATATGATGGAGGATATGATGGAGTGTCACTGACCGGTGATGCAACGATGACCGGGTTCGGGGTTTGTACTGGGATGGATCCTACAGGCACCAGGTATGCGGTAATACGTGCATTCTCTTTGTCCCGAATAAATACGGATGTCGTATACTGCTGATACCCGGCAAGGTTCAGGACAAGGGTATGGGAACCTTCAGGGAGGGTCAGGGTTCGGGGGGTGGTTCCCCGGCTGGTCCGGTCAAGAACAATCTCTGCCCCCTCCGGATATGATTCGATCATGAGTGTACCTGATGTGATTGGGGCAAAGCTCGGCTCAAGAACCACGTATATAGTATTGTCCGAGTCCGGCCGTACCTCAATATTCCCATTCCAGGTCTCATACCCGGATCTGGTCAGGGTGACCTGATATGTGCCAATTATCAGATTATCAATGGTCTTTGGGGTGGTTCCCTGGTATACTCCGTTCAGGGTTATCTGTGCCCCGGATGGTGCTGACGTTATCCGAAGACTTTTACAGCAGGGATCAGGGCCCAGGGTTGCATGTACCGGCTTTGTCTCTCCTGCTGCCGGGTTTTCATGCAGTTCACGGCTCCATGGTTTGTATCCGCTTTTTTCGATCCTGACGGTATGGTATGGAGCACCTGTGGTGTATACTTCAACCGTCACCGGTGTATACCCTACCAGAGAGCCATCAAAGATGACCTCTGCATTTGAAGGTTCTGAGGTAATCCGGAACCATCCAACATCACCTCCGATGACTGGTGGGAAGGGATCAGGGAAGAACATATCATCAATGGGTCCGGGCATATCATCGGGATCGAGGAATGGTTCAGGCATGATCTCTTCTTCAGCCAGGACCTGCCACAGGGCGAGATGGATAAGAATTAACAAGAAACAGAATACGATCTGATATCGTCTGTTCATAACCGGGTTGTGCCCTGTGCAGAGATATGGTTTTCGGTCTGGTCATGGGGAAGATTACGCAATAATCATAATCCCGGCATTATTTTTCCATTTGAATCAAAATCGTATTGTTTGGCACTATTGCATGGCAAACTCTGATATACCCGGATAGTGCATTGAATACATTGCTGACATAGCAGGCAGGGGAATAATAATGAATCAGGAGCCGGATATCCAAAGGATAAAGAAAGAGATTCTGGAGCGGGCAATTGACCGGTATGAGATGAGAATTGCGGATCTGAAAAGTCAGATTGAAAATTCCGGGGTTCCTGCACCAATGTAACCCCATTATCTTCTCGTTTGATTCCGGAAAGGATCATGGAGGGCGATATGCCGAATGGCGTTCAGTTCTTATTTTCGAATCTTTTGAGTGATACCTTTCAATTTATTATCGAAGAGAGACCTGTTTTTCATATATTCTATGGCTCATCTGCATATACGAACAGCTGATCCTTCGGATCTCCCCATTCTTCTCTCCCTCTATGCTGACATGCATGATTATGATGAGCAGGCAGGTGAGGAGGAATTGTCCTATGCCTGGAAGGAGATCATGGATAATCCTGCGTTGATGCCTTTTATCCTGGAGGTGGATTTTGTTCCGGTGTCTACATGCATGTTTATTTATGTCCCGAACCTCTCCAGGGGGGCACGACCATTTGGTATAATTGAGAATGTAGTGACCGGAAAGCAGTTTCGGAATAAGGGTTATGGTACTGCATTGATCTGTCATGTGCTTGACTGTGCATGGAAGAAGAACTGTTACAAGGTTATGCTGTTATCCGGTAGAAAGAGTGAGGCAGTATTCAGGTTTTATGAGCAGGCTGGTTTTCTCCGGGGAGAAAAGGAAGGGTTTCCCAGGAACGCCTTCGTGTAGCAAGAGATGAGTGTGAAGCAGATGCAACCCTCCTGACCGGTTCCCTGGAATAAACCTGGGGGTCAGGTCTCACAGATTACCCGGCTGACAACTATCCGCCAGGCTCCTTCATACAGGCCGGTGGTGTTCCAGACTACTACTTTTGTCACCAGATCAGGTGACATATCGTTCTGGAATTCATATGCGCCGGTTCCACTGGTCTCATTCTTTATCCGATGAACAATTGCAGTGAGGGATGGATGCTTCTGGGAGAATGAATCTGTAAAGACGTTTTTATTGATCTGGAGTGGATCGGTATCATAGATGACGAGACCGTCCGGTTGCATGATGAATGTCTCATATCTCCTCTCCGGATCAGCCATAAGGATGGCATCTGAAAAGATCTCTTTCTCCTCGATAAGGACTGAAAGAACTCCGGTTACCGTACCGTTCACAATGACTGGGTAGCTGATGGGAGTTGCCAAAATTCCCTCGACCGTCTGGATGAGTCCTCCCATGACCGGCTTTTTTAGGGTGATTGCGTCCTGCAGATGTCCCTGGTTTGAGAGATCAGATCCGATGATCCCGGCATACTCGTCTGATGCAACGCCGGTTATGATAAGTTCATGATTCAGGAGAATGGGACTATATGTATATGGTGAAGCGTTCCTGGTCTCTGACAAAACCTTCTCTGCATGAGGGCTGTTCACCCCCTGCATTACCAGATAGTCCGCGCCTTTCCTAAGGGCGATATTGATGGTCTCAAGTTCGGCTGTCAGGGTCTGTGTGACCGCATCACAGACATTCCGGGCATCTTCAATGGTCTGTTGTTGCGATACCCCGGCTGGTGAGAATACCGGAACAACACCTCTGTTCTGCTCGTTCTCAATCACTCTCCCCTGTTCAGATTTTTCATCAAGGCACCCTGCAACACATATAAAAATGAGGAGGATAGCAAACAGTATTCGGTATACCGGCGACAGCCCGCTCATCATATACCGTTTTCGGTTCTTCATATTTGTCTTTTGTTTTCTTTGACCGGGGAGAAAAGCGGTATATTGTATTATATCCAATATTTCTCTGGTGATGCCATGATTGTCCGGTTGATCTCCCTTCTGTCAGGACTATTCCGGGAAGCATCTTCCGTGCATGATGGTGTGTTTTTCTTGTAAAACTCCCGTTATACTGGTTCTCCTGGCTTTTAGATTTCAGTAGCGTATGCGAAAAACAGAATCAATTATCCATGATAGCACACGAACTTTCGAGTCATCGACTGAGTCTGGTTCCGGTAACGGTCGCCAGTTGTACTGCAGAACTGAAAGAAAACTACGGATTATCCCTCCTACTGGATGCAGATGTTCCAGGAGACTGGCCTCCGCCACTTGTCACCAAAGAGACCCTTCATGAATTTATCGGAATGCTCACTGATCCGTCATCCTGCCGGTTATGTGCCTGGTACTGGATTTTGAAATCGGATGGGAGAAGCAGTCGCCCGGTTCTGATTGGAAGTGGCGGGCTCTATATAAACGAGGATGGGACCTGTGAGATCGGCTATTCAGTGCTTGAGGCATTCCAGTGCCGGGGGTATGCAACCGAAGCGGTCGGCACCATCCTTGACTTTGTGTTTTCACAGGGAGATTTCGGGACGGTGTATGCGACTACTTACCCGCACCTCTATCCATCAGTCCGGGTCCTTCAAAAGAACGGGTTTATTCCGGACGGACCGGGAAAAGAGGAGGGAACGGTCAGGTTTTATATCCGAAAATAAATTACATTTTATTTTTTTCCAACGCATGATATCACAGGTTTATATCATTTGAGATAGAGAATCGTGCATGGCATTTATTGTATGGGATGAGGTATATTCGACCGGTATTCAATCAATCGACGACCAGCATAAACATCTTATCTCACTTCTGAACCGGATGTTTGAGGCATTATTGCAGAAACGGGGTAAGGAGGAAGTATCGTATGTCATTGAAGAGATGAACCGGTACGCAGAGTACCATTTCCAGATCGAGGAATCACTCATGGAGAGGGCAGGTTATCCTGATCTCGCCGAACACCGGATCTTTCATGATGCTTTTATTTCAAAGGTGAATGACTTTTTATTTAAATACAAGCAGAATGATGAAGCGCTCAGTGCAGAAGTGACCATTTTCCTCACCAACTGGCTCAATGAGCATCTCTCCACGATAGACCAGAAATATGTCCCGGCGCTGCAAAATGCGAATATTTCCTGATTTTGGGATTCCATCTCTCCTCCATCAGTATTATATTCTCACAGGCCGTTTATATCAGGCGCATTGTTGCGCAGGTGCACGTGAAAGAGATAATTAATGGTCATATATATGACACGAGAACCTCCATTCTGATTGGAGAACGAGAAGAACGGGGTTCATTTATGTATAAAACCGTGAATGGCGAATTTTTCATTTATCACTCATCGCCTCTGGCAAACCGCCACCCGTCATGGATCAACCCAATCAGTAAAAGTGTTGCCATTCGAAGACATTTTCGGTACTCTCATAACCAGATGGCCTTTGAACAGGCATTTTGTGAATAAGCGACGGTTGTTTTCCGGGTACTCCCCGGTTGCACCTGATTCGTCCTTCAGGTTATCCTGATCCAACTTCCTGAATAATGCCGTCAATACTGACGACAAGTCCGGTTTCATCAGCGACTGGTCTGCCACGCTCGCTCATGACCCTGATATGTCCAAACTTGTCAATAATCCGGTACTCTATCTCGTACGGCTCTCCTGTTTTGATTGACTCTTTCTTTGCCTGAACAACCCGCTGTTTGTCATCAGGGAAAATAAGTGGGATAAGCGAGCTGATCTGTCCGCTTGCAAGTTCTTTTGCGGTGTATCCGGTCACCGACTCGAGATGGTCGTTGTAAAACTCCATGTCTGAACCGGCAAGTGAGACCCTGAACACGATCCCAGGAATGTTCTGAGCCAGGGTTCTGAACTGTTTCTCACTCTTTTCAAGATTTTCCCCGGCTTCAAATCTCATGAGAGCACTTCCGATGAGCGATGATCCGATTTCTAGAGCACTAATCTCTTTTCGACTCCAGATACGCTCAGAGTTTGTTTCAAGAAACCCGACAGCACCCCAGATATCAGTTTTGGTTTTGATAGGGACGAGAAGGATTGATTTTACTCCTTCCGGTTCAAGAATCCGGCGATCACTTCCCTTGATATCTTTTACCAGACTGTAGATGGTCTTCTCTTGTACGAACACATCCTCTATGATCGATCCTTCATCGTCATTTTTCAGTCTCATTGATATGGGAGACCGGGTGCGTCCGACAATTCCTGTTTTCGCATTCCATTCAAGTTCTGATCTGATAAGCTGAATACTGGATGAGGGTGCCTTTTCAAGAAGGCAGACACGACTGACGGATGTTGCCTCTCCAATCAGGCCGATGGTCCGAAGAGCAGCATCTTCAAAGTTTGCTGACTGGAGAATATCTGAAGCAGCCCGACTGACCGCTTCGAAAATCGCGTTCTGTTTTCGAATCTCCAACTCCATTATCTTTCGTTCACTGATATCCCTCAGGGTCTCAATGACTCCGATGATGTCCCCGTTGAGATTATATATTGGAGCTGCCTTTATCCAGAGCCAGATTCGCTGTTTAGTAACCGGATGCAGGGTCTGAACATCAACCGTGACCCGGTCTCCGTCGATATCCGGATTGTTATACCGAAAGAGGACGGTTTCATCGCGATGGAGGATATAATCTGCGAGGACCGGCCGTTTCTGATGATAAAAGGCGACTGCACAGGCATAATCTCCACATCCGATAATATCCTCCTTTTTTGTCCCGGTTAGCTCTTCCATAGCCCGGTTCCATGCCGTCACTGTTCCTTCAGTATCAAGCACGAAGACCGGGTCGGGGAGGAATTCAAGTATGTCTTCAAGACGCTGGTGTGCTTCTTTAATCGCTGCTTCATTCTTTCTCCGTTCAGTGATATCACGGGTAATTGCGAGAACAACCGGTTTGCCCTGCAGGTAAAAGAGGTGGGCATTTACTTCAACCGGGACCAGAGTCCCATCCTTGCGAACGAGATCTATCTCAAAGAACCCCTGTTCATTCTGCATGAACTTTTCAGTAATCTCATTAAAATACTCCTCCATGGATTCAGGAATGATATCAGACAGGGAAAGGGTCAGAAACTCCTGATAGGTATACCCGGTCAGCTGGCAGGTCAGGTTATTTACTTCACGAAATCGTGCATGTTTTAAGTTCTCGGTCAGTTCCATAAGGATAATGGCATCTTTTGCACCCTCAAAAAGACGGCGGTATTTTTCTTCACTCAGTGCCAGCTTGGTCTCTGCCTCAAGCCATGCGGTAATATCCCGCCAGACAGAAATATAGTCCAGAATCTCGCCGGTCTCTGAAAGCCGGGGGGTTGTGGTGGTCTCAAACCATATCCATTTCCCTTTCAGCGTCCGGAATCTGAATGATGAAGGGAGCCGGGACCAGTTCACCGTCTCGGTTTCACCACCATTCTGAAACCGGGGGAGATCCTCGGGATGAATAAATTCTGATATCGTCTTTCCCATCAGTTCCTGGGAGACATACCCGGTGAGCAGTTCACATGCAGGTGAGACATAGGATATCATTCCGTCAGGCTCCCACCTGATGATCATGTCATGAACTGATTCGGTGATAAGACGAAGATTTGACTCACTTGTACGTATTGCCTCCTGAAGGGCCTTCTTTTCAGTAATGTCCTCCCCGGTGATCACAAGCGCAGGACGTTCCTGGAAGAACGAGACGGCGGATATGGTAAACAGGTACAGCGTCTCTTTCTCTTCACGGATAATTCGTGCCTCTTCTGATCGTGTTTCACCAGGTCGGACCATCCGGATTGCTGCAACAAGGTCAGGGCCAAACAGGTCATCAAGGTGTAGTGCTTCAATGCTCAGGTTGGAGATGGCTTCAATTGTTGAATGTATCATCCGTAAAAATGAATCATTTGCCCACCTGATGGAGAGATCCATGTTCAGGATGATGAGCATGTGAGGCGAAAAGTTGAGTATGGAGGATTCCGGTTGTATATCTGACAAATAGTACTTCTTCTTCTGCCCATGCTGGCGCATCTCAAGTTTTCCGGATGATACCAGGTTGTCTAAGTACCGGGCAACGGTGTGTCTATGATGGCCGGATAAGCGGGAGATATCCGATATACTCAGGGATTTTTTCCCCCTGGTAAAGGTCTCCAGGATATCCTGATTTATTTTTGAACTGCCGGAATCCACGGTTTTATGTTTTTGTTAATAAGATTTATTCTTTCGGCCACCCGTTTATGTACCTATTAATCTCCATACGGCGTACTTTGTATGCTCATGTGTGAGGCGAGGTCTTCACGCTTTTGAGCCGGAGTCTGCTCTGAACGCTAAAATCACACACACAGGTAAAACAGGGGCCAATATATCACAATCACCGAACATGGATTCATTCTGGTATGAATAACCCTTCCTCGATATCCCCTGTTTTTGAAGGGGTCGTTCTTTTCTGTATCGGATCAAAAGCCCGTGTTTTAGAGTATCTGGATGTCTGATCCAAACCGCACTGATGATTCCGGACATCCGATCTCAAATCGTGTCCGATGGCCTTGTATTCCTGTTTCTGCAATATCCATGCCGGAGAGTGCCAGCATCTCCCTGATAAGACAGAGGGATGGATGTGACAACAGACCATGGTGAAAGGTGAATATCTTTTCCTTGTCAGTCTCTGCTATTCCCCGATCATTGTTTTCGCAGATGATGACATATCCGTTCTCTTTCACATGAAACGAGAACCGCATCTCCGTCGGCTTCTCTTCTCCATCCTGAAGGGCAACGATGAGATCTGAGAGGACGTGTTCAAAGCAGGGATCAGCATATATCTCAATGTCCTCAGGAATGAGATTTTCATACCTGATTGACTGCCTGCGCACCGGATCTATCGAATTATTAATACAGTTTCTGATACCCAGCCATGTCCGGGGCATTGTTCCGGTTCTGATATACTGCCGGGCATTTTTCAGGGCGATCATGCCGGCATGCAGGTGCGAAGAAGCAGTACTGATACCCTCTCCTGCATCTGGTAATGAAGCCTGTTCTGAAAGGATCTCGTATGCCGGCTGCACCCGGATCTGATATACCTGTTTGAGCGCCTCTGAGAGGGTCTCGATCTTTTCATGTGCGGCAGCCAGTGCGGTCTCGAGCCTGCCTCGTTCGAGATTTTTCAGATGGAGTGACTCATTTGTCTGCTCAAGATCTTCAATCAGTTTCTGCAGTTGTGCGTTCGTATAATGGAGCCGTTCATGGGCTACCTGCAGTTCGCTGTTATTTTTGACCGCCGTTTCATAGGTTGAAAGAAGAATGTTCAGGATCTGCATCCTGCTTGATGCGATGGTATGTACTTCACTGGAGAATACCACATCAAGTGGCTGGACAGGCTCTTTTGTACCTGGATGATCCTTTGCCTGCATGATGCCCGCTATCCGGGAGAAGATATACTCAGGATCATAGGGTTTGATGATGAAGTTATCAGCACCGGCTTCAAGACCCTTGATCACATCCACCGGGCTGTACAGATGCGTTACCAGGATGACAGGAATGTCATGGAACTTTTCATGCTGTTTTACCGTTTTACACAGGGTATACCCGTCCATATCTGGCATCATCACATCAGTGAGGATGATATCCGGTTTCTTATCTTCAATTCTCTCCAGAGCCTCAAAACCGTTCTGTGATACCGTAACCTGATGTCCTCGCTTTTCAAGGAGGTGGCGGAGATATTCTGCCTGAGTCCGGTTATCCTCAACGATCAGGATGTGTAGTGAGGTGTCAGGATTTGATTTCATAGACGAGCATATCCTCCATGCCTTTTAAATAGGAGTTACGCAGTTAACTTTTATAATAGAAAGATCTATATATGTTGACAGCACCAATAATATACGTGCCAGTAACGAAACAGCCATCCGATGTTGATTATATCAATTACCTCATCGCAGCTCGA
>Ga0228535_1000836_pt1 | contig 67377 bp, 70 predicted proteins | sample SJ1metagenome_FD_168457 | JGI IMG/M metagenome (GOLD analysis project Ga0228535, IMG submission 168457) | Enriched culture of PCE-dechlorinating microbial communities from Ithaca, New York, USA - SJ1 | ecosystem: Engineered > Modeled > Simulated communities (microbial... > Unclassified | place...
CACTTTCTTCAACCATAAAGTTGACATGCCCCCTGATGTTCCAGATCATGAGGATGTTGACCTTCACTTGATCCCCGATCTTACTCATAATAGCCTTGAAATCCGCGTCTGGTATGAATCTAAATTGGTCCGCTCTTTGACCTTGCCTCTGGACAATATCAAAGTTCACTTTTGAATTTCAATGGTGTTCACTTTTCAACTTCTCCCAACATGAACAGTCCTATTCCCGCTCTTTCTCCCGTTTTCCGATCTGCAGGCGCAGCAGGAGCATACTCGCCAGCACCAGCAGGGATGCAGCGATCAAACCGCGCGTGTCATCTGCCCGGGCGGCATTCTGCAACTCCGCGATGGATGCCGTGATGAACCAGGGTGTCAGCAGTCCCATTGCCAACGCCCATTGCTGGCGTTCGCTCCATTCAGTGCAGTCCCAGCGCTTCATCTGCCATACTCCCAGCCAGGGCAGGGCAGCCAGAAGGCAGAAGTCCAGCCAGGCGGGCAGGTTCAGGGCAGGCAGCAACCACATTTCAAGCGCAAACAACAGCATCCAGACGAAACCGCTGAGGCCGATCTTGCCCGGTTTGGCAGTTTTCTTTTGCTTCACTGCGAGCCATCCATCTTTCCAATGGTACGCGAGCAAGATCAAGCCTGCCATGCAAGCCAGGCACAGCAGAAATTTACCGGCAGGGATTGCGTATAGCTTTAGTAGAGGGGCGAAGAAAAAGAAAGATGCAAAAACCACTCCCGTGATCACCAATCCCGTTTTTCCAAGCCAGGATTCTGCGCGGTGTTGCGGGAACAGCAGTTCCACCACCAGGATGGGTAATCCAATGCTCACCACTGCGTGAAAGATGGTCAGGGCGATGCTCCAGATCCAGTTGATACCGCCCATTCTGCCATAGCTGCCCAAGACACCGATATCCACCCAGTTTGGATCGAAGAAGCTACGCACCACCAGTCCTTCTTCATAGATGCCGTATGCCATTCCCAGCAGCAGAACGGATATCCAACCTTTCTGCCACCTGCGCACGCATTCCCGCACAAGCAGCGCGCCGCTTCCATACAGTCCGACCAGGATCAGAAAGGTGGCTGGCTGGAAAAATTCTGTGGGCGGGGAGGAGGTGGATAATACTTCCCCGAAAATCGGCGCAGTCAGAAACAGGGTAAGCGTGGGAAAGAGAAATTTCTTCTTATTCTCTGCCATACCATTCATCTATTACACAAATAATGCCGTAAGAATATCATCGGCATCATCTGTGTGAACCTATGAATTCACCGCTGCTTTACTCGATGGTGGTCAGGAACGCTTGTGCCATCTCGCCCACGTTCTCCTGGGTGGAGATGCCCGTCCAGCGGTCCCCGGGCTGCACCAGGTTCGCTACTACGATGTTGGCGCCGTTGAAGATGGCGCTGCGCGAGCCCTTCACGTCCAGTCCGCCGGCCGCTGAGATGAGCATGCTATATTTACTGCGCAGCCGGTTCACATGCCGGTACTGGATGACCTTGTTACGCGTGCTTTCCTCATCCCTGCCGCGGTGCAGCACCACCACCTCGGGCGGTTTCTTGAGCGCCATGATCACCTTCAATGGGTCATGCACCCCCACCATATCCACCATCGAGATCATGTTCAGCTTCTGGCAGGTGGCGATGACCAGGTCAAGCGTTTCGCGCGGGGCGTTTCCCAGCACTGTGATGGCATCCGCTCCCGCGCGGTGCACCATTTCCACCTCGCCCAGTGCGCCGTCTACCACCTTGATGTCTGCCACCACCAGCCCGCTCCACATGCGCCGGATGAGCATGATCCCCCTGATCCCCTCCCGTTTGATGTAGGGTGTCCCCGCTTCAATGAGAATGCGCGGGTGTTGCGGAATCTGCGGCAGAATGTACTGCGCCATGCGGGCGTCATAATTGAACGCGATCTGCAGGTAGCGCGTTTTATTATCGAGATGCTTGATCATTCTTTTCGTTTGCTGACCATCTGCGTCACGGCTTCACCGATCTCCCACGGCATGAACATCACGATCTTCTCCGAAGGGTCGGCAGCGATGTCGCGCAGGGTCTGCAGGGTGCGCAGGTGCAGCGCGCCGCTGCTCTTTGCCAGGTTTTCAGCCGCCTGACGCAGGTTCTCCGATGCCGAAAGCTCGCCTTGCGAGGCGATGATCACCGCACGCCGGTTGCGTTCGGCTTCCGCCTGCACTGCCATGGCGCGTTTCATCTCCGCGGGCAGTTCGATCTCCTGAATCTTGATGGATTCCACGTCCACCCCCCAATTGCTCGTCTCAGAATCCACGATCTCCTTGATGCTGCCCGCCACCTTTTCGCGCTCGGTCAGCACGAAATCCAGGTCGCTGTTGCCGATCACATCGCGCAGGGCTGCCTGCGTGTACTGCCGGATGGCGAAGATGTAATCTTCGATCTCGATGATCACTTTTTCCGGGTTGATCACCTTGAAGTACACCACCGCGTTCACCAGAATGGGGATGTTGTCTTTGGTGATCACCTCTTGCCGCGGCACTTCTGCGGTCTTCAAGCGCATATCCACCTTGCGCATGGTCTGGATGAAGGGCACCAGGAAGGTCAATCCGGGGTTGCGCACGTTGCTGAACTTGCCCAATGTGAACACCACGCCCCGTTCATACTGATAGAGCATGCGGATGCCCATAGGGAGCAGCACAAACAATACCAATGCCAATAACGCTATCAAAAGCCAGAATGTGAACATAAAAACTCCTTTCTTCTCTATCTTACATTGTATGGATGGAAATTGAAAATTGTATTAATGGATAGTTAACAGTGTGAGCCTCTTCTCTTATGGGTCTCCTCCTCATTATATATATACGTTCTCGAACAAAACGTGATTCGTTCCTCAGGAACGAATCACGTTGTATTGTGCCGCTGTCAGGTTTTGTCAGCTATTGTCAAGCATGCTGATCAATCAACTTGGTTCTAAGGGCAAGTTACCACAATGGTATGCGGTCCGAACAACTGGTGGTTAGGATTGTCGATATAAATATTGAACCAGTAGGTGCCACTGGTGGCTGTGCCAACATTCCAGGTGCCGGTGATAGATTGCGTTCCTGCCGAACTGAATGGGAGTGAACCATTTGTAGAGGTGCTGTCACTGAAAGTGATCGAGTAGGTGACCGTTCCTGCGCCATTTGCGGCGACATCAATTTGATAATCAAGTGCTAGCGGCGAACAGGTTGAGGCTGTGTAAGGTGTTGTAGGAGCTGGAAAAGTCACCCCGGTCACGGCGAAAGCCGGTGTGCAGGTCAGGCTCAGGTTAAGCTGACCGAACAACTGGTGGTTGGGATTGTCAATGTATAGTTTGACCCAGTACGCTCCGCTGGCGTTCAGATTCCAGGTGCCGGAAACAGTCTTGGATCCTGCCGCGTTGAAGGTGACGGATTGGGTTGAGCCGGCAGAGCCGTCGCTGAACTCCCAGTGGTAGGTTACCGTTCCTGCTTTGTTGGCTGTGATCACCGCGTTGTAGTCAAAAGTCTGCGGACAGGTGCCGGTCTTCACGGCGTCACTCGAATAAAAAGTTACGCTGGTCACTGCAAATCCCGGAGTGGGTACGCTGGTAGCGGAAGTGGATTTCACTTTAAACTGCACCCAAAATTGGGCGAAAGTGTTCCCCTCGTCATCCTTGAGATAAAAAACGGTTTTGTATGTGCCGGCGGTGCTGGGCGCTTTAAACGTGTACACGATATCGATCGTCTCTCCAGGCACGACATACGTGTTGAGCTGTTTGGTACCCGCTCCGCTGATGCTGTTGCCGCTGGCATAAACTACTTTATAGTGCGGGTTCCAGGTGCAAGTGCCCACGTTCTTGAAACGCCAGCTCTTGGTGAATGTTTCACCCGGGGCATAGGTTACCCCATCCAGTGGGTTCTCACTGATGAAGCTGATGGCATTGCAGGAGCGCGGAACACTGGTAGGCGCTGACGTGGCAGTAGGGATAGGGACGGCTGTGTTGGTTGGCAAGGGTGTTGAAGTGCTGTCTGGCGTGACCACCACGTAGGTGACCAGAGGAGCTTGCGCGTTCATGGCTTCTACGGTTTGCGCGATGGCGGTTGCTACCTCTGCATTGCGAGCACTGCGACTTCCGCAAGCTGAAATGAGTGTGGCGAAGATGATCGTCAGTGCCAATATGGTGAATGCTTTTTTCATATTTGACCTCCGCGAAAAACGCATTAAGCGCTGGTTCGCTTATTCTATTAACTTAACGTCCTGAATTCTATTTTGTTCCCGCCGCTCGAATTCTGGTTGTTGCATACCGCTGTCCTGGAAACATAGGCAGTGCATTTCGCACTGCCTATGAGGACCGGCAGGATGGGTTTTATGGCGTGCAGTCTAATGTCAGATTGAGTGGTCCGAATAGCTGGTGGTTGGGATTGTCAATGTACAGCTTTATCCAATAGCTGCCGTCGGCGCTCAATTGCCATGACCCGCTAAGGGTCTTTGATCCAGCAGCGTTGTATACCATTGACTTTGTCGCGCCGGTGGTGCCATCGCTGTAGGTGAAATAATAGGTCACCGTTCCAGCTCCATTGGTTGTGACCACAGCTTCGTAGTTGAAAGTTTGAGGACAACTGCCTGTAATATCTGCGTCTTCCGCTGAAAGGCTCACGCTGGTGACCGCGAATGGGGCTGATTGTACTTTGATTTGCACCCAGAAATTGGCAAAGTTCTTTCCCGTGTCATCCTGCAAATTCCATATTCCCTTATATGTCCCGGCAGTGGTGGGTGCGGTGAGGGAAAGTGAGAGCGCCAGGGTTTCGCCGGGTGCCACATTGGCTGTCAGCGCTTTGCTGGCGGGTCCGCCCATCGATGAGCCACTGATGAACACTGCCTTGTAGCTGGTGTTCCAGGTGCAGGTGCCAATGTTCTTCAAATTCCATGTTTTGGTGAAGGCGGCTCCGGGGCTGTAGACCGCATCATCCAGCGGGCTTTCAGATGCCAACCAGGCCTGGTTGCATGGCTGCGGTGTGCTGGTGGGTATCGTTGAGATGGACGTGCTTGTGGCTTGAGGAGTGATGGTTGGCAGAGAGGGCAGGGTATTGGTTGGCAGGATCACGACCGTTGCTGCGGGCTGGTTTTGCGCATCCACTGCCGCCACCGTCTGCGCGACGGAGGTTGCAACGGCGTCTTCGCCTGATCTGCTACTCGCCAGCGGGAAGTTGCACCCCGCCAAAAGTCCGATCAGGACGGCAAACAAAAACAATGCTTTTATTTTCCTTTTCATGGAAACCTCCTCCACTTCTTTATTAAAGAGTTCACCCGCTATTATAGTCGATAGCGGGTGAATAGTATGTCAAATCAGGGTTATGGTCATTGTTAGTAAATTACACGCAGTTTGATGGTTCCAAAGCGAACCATATCTCCCGTATTGTCGTTGTCGCTGAGCTTGTCGCTGAATTGCAAACGTATCCTGAAGCGGGAATTTCCTACCGCACTCTGCAGCGCGCTCTTGAAATCGTCATCCACAGCAACGGTTTGCAGTTCCCCTGCCGAGCACCAGCGCCCGATTGCACCTATCGGGACGCCGCCAAAATAATCTCCGGCATCCAAATTCCCATAATTCTGGACATACGCGCGCAGGCAGCCCAGATCGCCAAAAGGATCGTCCAGCATATCAAAATCGGTAAAGTCAACTCTCACTTCTGTAATCGTGGCATCTGCCGGAATGCCGCTGATATCGAAACTGACAAATACCTGGGAGCTGCCGTTGGTCGGCAGGTCTCCAACATTATAGAGACCCGACATCACGGTTCCATCCGAACGAACAGACCCACCTTCTCCGCTGGCTTGGCTGACAGTCTTTATATTGAAAAGCAGATGCAATGGAGGCTGGATCTGCACTACCTGGTTCACTGCCTTGATCTGCACCCACACGGTGGCAAAATTCGCGCCGCTGTCGTCCTGTAATTTCCACGTTCCTTTATAGGTACCGGCAGCATTGGGCGCTTTCTGGTCGATGATGATGTCGGTCACTTCCCCGGGAGCTACGGTGGTGTTCAGTTTTTGCGAATTCGGACCCCCCATTTGGTCTCCATCGTAAAAGACGATGCGGTAGTTGGAGTTCCAGGTGCAGGTGCCGATGTTCTGCAGACGCCAGGATTTATCGAAATCTGTCCCTATTGTGACCTCGCTATCATCCGGGTAGCTTTCACTCACCGCAGCCGCCTTATTGCAAGGTTGTGGGGTGCCCGTCGGTTCATTGGATTGCTGCGTAATGGTTGGCAGACCGGTAATGGTGGGCAATATCAGCGGGGTAACGGTGGCTTGCTGCTGGACGACGATCGTCTGCGCCACCGCCGTATTTACCTTGTCTTCATCTGTTATGGTGCTGATGCGGATATTGCAGGCTGCCAGCATCACGGAAAATATAACGATAATTATTGCCGGAACTTTTTTGATATCCATTTTTCTCTCCTTCTTCCTGTAAGCAGGTGTTACTATATTAAGGTAAGATTATGTCATCATCCCATGGTAGAGGTTTTCATTGAAAAAAACAACCATTGTTATTCCAACCTTTAATGAACGCGAAAATTTACCAAAATTGTTCGCGGAGATGTTTGCCCTTCCAGTGAATGATTTGCATATCCTGGTTGTGGATGATAACAGCCCAGATGGCACCGGGCAATTGGTTGAAGAATTAAAGAAATCCTACCAGGGTAAACTGGATATCGTGCATCGTACCGGAAAACTTGGTCTGGGAACAGCGTACATTCGGGGCTTTCAGCAGGCTATGCAAGAGGGCGCACAGGTGATCGGGCAGATGGATGCGGATTTTTCCCATCCCATCGCAAAAATCCCGAAAATGCTGGCGGCGCTGGACGAGGTAGATCTCGCCATCGGTTCACGCTACGTCCCCGGAGGAAAAGTAGATGAAGCCTGGTCGTTCTGGCGGAAAGGGCTCTCCAGGTTCGGGAATTTTTATGCCCGCACCATTCTTTCTTTGCCTATGGAAGATGTCACTGGCGGTTTTCGCTTCTGGAAAACCCAGGCATTGCAGCGTTTGCCGCTGGAAAGGGTGCGTTCAAGCGGCTATGTTTTCCAGGTAGAAATGGCTTTCCTGGCATACAGATTAGGACTGACCTTTCGAGAGGTCCCCATCTATTTTGCTGACCGTCGCTGGGGCACTTCCAAAATGTCGTTCCGCATTCAATTAGAAGCAGCCTATCGCGTATGGCTATTGAAGAGCATGTATTCTGGTTTGTGGGAGAAGTAAGCTATCCTTTTGAGTTTCGCAAAAGAAAGCTATCCGTTGCTGATCGCCACTCTTCCATAGAAAGGGTCTGTGCGCGGCGTTGGGGGTCGACGCCTGCCCGGATGAGAAATTCTTCCACCTGTTCGCGCGGGAGATGCAGCCCTGCCGAAAGGGTGTTGCGCAGCATCTTGCGCCTCTGGCTGAAACCGGCTTTGATCAGCGTGAAGAATGCCTCCAGCTTCTCTGTTGCGATAAGAGGTTCCTGAAACAGGTCAATGCGCAAAACTGCCGAATCCACAGCCGGCGCGGGATGAAACGCGCCAGCGGGGATAGTCATTTTTATTTCAGGTTTTCCGAATACCTGTACGCTGAGCGCCAGCAGGCTCATTTGACCATTCTGCGCACAAATGCGTTCAGCCACCTCTTCCTGAACCGTCAATAGCATGTGCCTCGGTTTTTCGGGGGCTGTTAGCAATTTGCGGATGATGGCGGAGGTGATATAGTAGGGGATATTGGCTACCACGGTGTAACCATTTGGGAGACGCAAGCTATTCAGATCGAGTGCCAGAATATCCCCCGCCACCAGGGTGACGTTGGAACACCCTTGCAACAACTGTCTGGCGATGGGCAGCAGCTCTTCATCCACCTCTACGGCAATAACATGTTTGGCAGCCTGTGCCAGAAAGAAGGTCAAGCTGCCCAATCCAGCCCCTATCTCCAGCACGGTGGAATTCTCATTAACGTCTGCCAGCGCAACGATGCGGTTGAGGACATTGCCATCCACAAGAAAATTTTGTCCCAGCTTCTTCTTGGGAGCCAGGTGATGTTCTTTCAGGAGCGCGATTGGGTTTTGATAAAGCATTCTTTATTTATGGAAGGACATACTTGATTGATGCCGGTATGGGGGTGAGGAAATACAGGGTAACCGTCTTATGCCAGGGAACATAATCAGCCGTAGGGATGAAAACGTCGATCAGCATTTTTCCCTCGCAGGCGCCGCATTTATCTTCCACAGTCGCGACGCCATATCCCGGAACATATACAGACGTGCCTTTCATGTATGACCACCATGAGCTGGAAACTGCAACCATTCCGTAGGTTGGCCATTTACCGCTGGCGGTTTTGGAACCCGTGTCAAGATAAGAGTTCGCTGTAACAGTTACCGCGCGCCAGTACTCGATCACTCCGTTTTCAGTGCTGGCGGTTTGAATGGTGATCTTGGTTCCATATGCGGTTTGCTGAGCGAGCGGGGCTACAGCGATCCATGACTCTTCGGTTTCGCGAGCCACCTCCTCGCCATTTTCTGTGCGGATGCGAACCCGCGACATGCTGACACCGCTCTGCCCGGCTTGAATGACCTTCAGTTGATCCAGGTTCATTTCCGCATCCGCCACATATTCGGTTTCATAAGGGAGAATCTCTTCGATAATTTGGATCTCTTCGGAAACGCGTACTACCCGGATGATGCCATCTGAGGGTAGCGGGTCGTTTTCTGCCGGGATGCTGTAATCCAGATTCTGCAGGGAAATTCCGGCTTGTGCCAGCGCGTCACCGACGGTTTGGGCGGATGCGTTGCTGGTGATCTCCTGCCCGTCTGCCTGAATTGTTAGTGTGTTGCTGCGTTGGATTTCAAGGGAAAGGGATTGATCGATGATCGTATCAAGGGGGATGGAAATGAAGTCGCTGGCTGAAACGAAGATCTGATTTTCCCACAGCGCCTGGGCGAGGGTGTGCGCACTGCTGAGAATGGTGTGCTTCGCCCCGTCATCTACGATGGTGATTGGGTATCTGCGCTGCACCTGAATCGTGTCACCATTTCTGAGATTGATTTCTGCTGCAGTATCGGTGGTGACCCCATTGACCAACGTCCGGTCATTTTCTCCTAGTGGATAGCCGGCATTGTCCAAAATTTCGCTCAGGGTTTTTCCCCGGATGGATATCTGGTGAATGGTGGAATCGTCACTGAAAGTCAGGTAAGCCAGCGGGGCGCTGCAGGCGGTCAGGTTGGTGATCAAGAAGACCGTTAAAAATAAGCACAGACCCACTTTGAAAGTGCGTGATTTCAAATTAAGCTGGTAGAACATGGAAAACATTGTAACTTAAAAATAAAACCCCGTTTTGCGGGGTTTTGATGCCGAGAGCCAGAATCGAACTGGCGACACCGCGATTTTCAGTCGCGTGCTCTACCAACTGAGCTATCTCGGCGAAATCGTGATGGAATTCTACATGCTTGTGAAGGCATTGTCAAGCAAATCAGGAATGTTTGATGGAATGTTTGACAGAAACTGCGTGTCTATTAAAATGAAGGTGAGCAAGGATTGATAAATCAACGTGAAAACACCTTTTGTGATCGGCATCTCTGGAAGTATCGGCAGCGGCAAGAGTCTGGTGCGGCATCTGCTGGCTTTGCGCGGTGTATTGACCATCGATGCAGATGAGCTCACCCATTTGCTGATGCTCAAAGGGAAAGCCGGCTATATGGCAGTGCTCCAGATTTTTGGTGATCGCATCTTGACGAGCGATGGTGCAGTGGAGCGCGGTAAGTTGGGACAGATCGTCTTCCATGACCCACAGGAATTGCAGAAGCTGGAAGAGGCGATTCATCCGCTTGTGGCGAAGACTGTGCGCGCCATTTTACAACAGACAACCTGCCCGCTGGTTGCCATTGAAGCCATTAAGCTGTATTCTTCTGAGCTGTTGTCTTTCGTGAATTCGCGCTGGTTCATCACTGCCAGTAGAGAGGTTCAATTCGATCGTCTTGCGCAAACTCGCGGAATGAGTCGAGAGATGATCTTGGAGCGTGTGAATCAGCAGCCCTTTCCGCAGAGGCTGCAAATCGATCACGTCATTGAAAATAACCAGCAGATAGAAGATTCCTGGGAACGGGTGGAGCAAGTGTGGTTAAAAATGCTTGAAAATCAGGCTGCCTTTCGGTCGGCGGTGAACAAACTGGCGGAGAAAATCCCGGCTGTGTTTCTGGATATTCCGCAAATAGCCAGGATGGAAAGTGACAAGTATTGGTTTGACAAATCCTTCATGCCGGTTGAAAATGGTGATGTCTTACAGCAGCACCTGTTGCAGAATCGCATTTTCCTTACACCTTTGCATGAGGATGATGCTTATCTTTTCTGGAGGTTTGACCATTTCAACGTAATCATTGAAGATATTTCGCACCCCAGCAGTGAAAAAGCGATCATTGCAGGCATTTCGGCGATCGAAGCGATCGCTGCCTGTTGGGGTGCCAACTGCGTGATCGTTCAGACATCAAAAGAACGTGCTCATTGTGAAGTACTTTCTGGTCAGGGTTATCGAAGGGTATCTTTGAAAGATAAAGGTGCCTTCCCATTTCTCCAGTTTGGGGTGTCATTTGAAGGTACAATGGAAACCCTTTTCATCAAACAATTGCCCGCCGGAATTTGGAGGCTGATTCCCGAAAGATAGGGATTGATGTAAACTTAAAAAGATGAAAGACATTATTTCAGAAATCGTATTCCTCTTTCAACGCTTTAGTTGGTTGACGATCTTCGATCTGTTGATCGTTAGCTTGATCTTTTATGCGATATTGCGCTTGCTTCACAATACCCAGGCTCGCACGCTGTTTCGCGGCATGATCTTTGTGGTCATCATTATCATGCTGCTGACCACGCTGGTCGACCTGCCGGCGTTTTCCTATCTGGTGCAGAACACTCTGCCGGCAATGTTTCTAGCCATCCCGGTTATTTTTGCTCCTGAAATACGGCGGGCGTTGGAGAGGGTGGGGCGCGCTGGACCAGAAAAGCTGTTTGCTCGTAAGACAACCCTGCCACAGGAACAGATCAAAAACACGATCAGCGCCGTGGCAGTTGCAGTAAAACGGTTATCTTCGTTGCAACATGGCGCATTGATCGTTTTTCAGGTTGCCGATCATTTGCAGGAGTATATCGAAACGGGCGTTGCCATGAGTTCCAAGGTTTCAGCGGAATTGATTTTGCAGATCTTTTACCCCAATACGCCCTTGCATGATGGAGCGGTGATCATCACTGCCGACACCATCAGCGCTGCTTCCTGCGTGCTGCCGCTGTCTTCGATGGGCATCTTGAATAAAACGCCTGATAACCAAATGGGGCTGCGTCACCGGGCAGCCTTGGGAATCACCGAGTCTACCGATGCGGTAGCGGTGGTGGTTTCTGAAGAGACGGGTGATATTTCCATCGCTCATCTTGGAAAAATGATCCGTGAGGTAAAATCAGAAAACCTTGAAACCGCACTGTTTCCTTTTTTGTTAGAGGAAGAGCGGCTGGTGCAGTCCACCAATCTTGAGGACCTTTTACGCACCTGGCTGGGGCTTGAAAAAAAGGAAAGGAAGAAAGAATGATGCAGCTACTCAAGAAGCTGGCAAAAGATATGCCTACCTTCCTGACCGCATTGGCACTCGCTATTACCATCTGGATCCTGGCAGTGAATGCCAATGATCCGGTTGAAAAACGCACATATCCGGTTGGGATACCGGTGGAAGTGGTGGGGCTGGATTCCGACCTGGTGATCACCAATGAAATCCCTGCAGAAGTGACCGTCAGTTTGAGTGCTCCCTTTTCCTTGTGGCAGACGCTGATTGACAGCCCTCAATTGGTCCATGCCAGGATAGATTTGGAGGGGTTGGAAGAGGGAACGTATGAAGAGAACGTCTTGGTAGAAGTGGATGCAAAACCGGTTAAGGTTGAAACGGTTGGTCCTGCCAGTGTGCATGTGATCATCGAACCCCTTTATTCCAAATACCTGCCCATCCAATTGGTGCAGCCTTCTCAACCAGCGGTGGGGTATGAAGTGGGAGAACCGGTTCTGAGTCATAGCTATGCCACCGTCAGTGGACCGGCTTCACTGATTGCCGAGGTGTCCGAGATCAGAGCTATCCTGGATGTAAGTCAGGCAAATCAGAACATCGACAAAAATATCACACTGGCTGCTTTCGATGAAAACGGAATTGCGGTGGAACGTGTCACCATTGATCCGGTGCAGATCCACGTATCCCTGCCGATTACGCAGCGTGGTGGGTATCGTAACGTCATTGTGATACCTGTGGTAACCGGTCAACCAGCCAGCGGCTATCAATTGACCAACAAATCGGTCTCACCGCTCACTGTAACATTGTATTCAGCCGATCCTTCTATTGTGAATAATTTGCCCGGTTATGTTGAGACCCAACCTTTGAACATCAACGGTGCGAGTGCTGATATCACAGAATCTCTTCCTTTGAATCTGCCTGCAGGGGTAAGTATTGTTGGCGAATCAACCATCAGAATATCGATCACAGTTTCCCCAATCCAGGGGACGATCACCTTGAACAATTCGGTGATCGAGTTGGTGGGACTGAACCCTGAATACTCGGTGAATATTTCCCCTGAAGTTGTTGAAGTGATTATCTCAGGACCATTGCCTGTTTTGGATGGTTTGAATGCGAGCGATGTGCGAGTGATCCTTGATTTAACGGACCTTCAACCGGGCATCTACCAATTGAACCCTCGCGTTGAGGTGAATATCTCCGATCTTTTGATCGAATCGATCCAACCGGAAACGATCGAGGTGATCATCACCATTCCCATCACCGCGACGTCTGAAAACTAATCATGACCACACCGATCGTTGCTATTGTTGGCAGACCCAATGTGGGGAAGAGCACCCTTTTTAATCGTCTGACAGGGGAATCCCTGGCTATTGTGGATGATATCGCTGGAACCACCCGTGACCGGCTTTTTTCTGAATCGATCTGGAACGGCGTGCATTTTCAGATCATCGATACCGGGGGCATTGATCCCAGCGAGGGGGAAAAAAACCCGCTCAGCATCGCATCAGCGGAATATATAGCCCAGATCCGTGATCAGGCGATGCTCGCTGTGGAAGATGCGGATGCAGTCATATTCGTAACCGACGCTGCCGCGGGTATTACCCCAGCAGACCAAGAAGTGGCTGATCTGTTGCGCAAGCATCAAAAAAATCGTGACGGCGTTCGATTTCCCCCCATTCACCTGGCTGTCAATAAAGCCGAAAATGAAACTTTGCGCATTTCAGCCATGGAATTCTATGCATTGGGGCTTGGAACGCCCATCCCCATTTCTGCTTTGCATGGAACCGGCACAGGGGATCTGCTGGATGCCGTGGTGGCTTCCTTCCCCCCGGAAGAAGTACAGGAAGAGGATGATTCAATCAAGATCGCCATTGTCGGGAAACCCAATGTCGGGAAATCCAGTTTGTTGAACAAATTGGCGGGAGAAAAACGCGCTATCGTCAGCCCCATTGCCGGAACGACACGTGATGCCATTGACACCTATATAACGTTCCACGAAATTCCTATCACACTGATCGATACGGCTGGTATCCGAAGAAGAGGAAAAATTGATCGTGGCGTTGAAAAATATTCGGTAATCCGTTCGATGCGGGCTATCGAACGCTGTGATGTGGCGTTATTGTTGATTGACGCCAGCCAGGAAGTGTCTGCCCAGGATATTCATATTGCCGGCTACATTCTGGATCAATGGAAAAGCGCGATCGTGGTTGTCAATAAATGGGATCTGGTCGAAAAAGACACGAACACTATGGACGAGTATACACAGAAGATCCGCCATTTGCTCAATTTCATGGATTATGTGCCAGTCATTTTCATTTCTGCGCTTACCGGTCAGCGGGTGAACAAAGTGCTCCCCCTGGCTTTACAAATCCAGGAAGAACGTGTGGTGCACATCGGTACAGGGGTGTTGAATCGAATTCTGATGAAAGCTCAAGATATGCATTCCCCGACTTCAAAGACCGGAAGATTGCTGCGCATTTACTATGGCACGCAAGTGCGGGCGGATCCACCAACGTTTATGCTGTATGTGAATGATCCGGAACTCATGCATTTCACCTATCAGCGCTTTCTCGAAAACCAACTTCGTGCGGTTTACCCCTTTAATGGTACCCCGCTTCGCTTTGTGTTGAAAAAAAGGTCGTAAAAAAATTCGGAGCGTTTTCTATGCAGAATCTACCCAACTCTGGAAAATCCCAAAACATTTCTCCTTTGAAACGCGTCTCTGGTGTTTTCTTGGAGATTTTACAGACCATTCTCATTGCTGCTGCGCTGTATTTTGTGGTGGATGTGATTATTGGTCGAGAAGAAGTGTTCAATGTCAGCATGGAGCCCACCGTTGTGCAGGGTGAGGTGATCTTCGTGAATAAACTGGCGTATCGTTTGGATGAGGCGGATCGGGGAGATATTGTCACGTTCCATGCCCCGCTTGACCCGCAAGTGAATTATATCAAGCGCGTCATCGGTTTGCCGGGGGATGAGGTGAAGATCAGCGCGGGTGAGGTGTACATCAATGGAAAAAAGATCGATGAGCCGTATTTGAATAACGTTCCCATGGACGAGAACACCTGGCTGGTTTCAGAAGGCATGTATTTTGTGATGGGTGATAATCGGCAGAATTCGATTGATTCCAGAACCTGGGGTTTCGTGCCAGAAGGGAATCTGGTTGGAAAAGCCCTGGCGGTTTATTGGCCAATCACTCACATTCGCCTTCTAAAGCATGTCGATATTTACCCGTAGAAAATCGATCCCAGCGCTCTACACCTTTTTTGTCAGGCGCATGTAGTACTTGTAACGATCGCCGCGGTACAGGATGCTGACGAATTCAATGGCTTTCCGATCCTGCGAATACAGAATTCTTTCATTTAATAGCAGTGGACTGCCGGCAGAAATATAGAGCAAGTTCGCTTCTTCTTCCGAAGCCAGGGTCACCTCAAGGGTTTCATCCGCCTCAGCGGGGTAGATGCCGAACTTTTCCTGTAGGATGACGTAGATGGAACCGCGTTCTTCCAGTTCTTGTTTGGAGATGGTCTTCCCTTCCGGCAAACTCAGGTACGAATCCTGGATCCCAATGGGTTCTCCATTACCGGTGCGGATGCGTTTGATGCGCAGGACTTTTTGATCAGGATCGGTGATTTCCAGCCGGGCTCTGATCTTCTTTGGAGGAGCCACTGCTCCAAACTCCAGAAATATCTGCCCGGGTTTCAACCCACGGTTGCGCATATCTTCGCTGAAACTGGTGAGCTCATAAACGCCTTTCTGCAGCTTGGGTGGAGAAACGAACGTGCCTTTGCCGTGGATGCGATAGAGAAAACCCTGCGTGATGAGCAGGTCAATAGCCTGACGGATGGTTGGGCGGCTAAGGTTATACTGCTGTTCCAGATGCCGCTCTGATGGGATGGTCTCGTTCGCTTTCCATGTGCTGTTCTCTATTTGTTCGCGCAGAATGTTTGCCAACTGGTAATACTTTGGAATGATGTTGGATGGGTCTATGGCTCTTGACATATTTCATATTCCTGTTATACTATAGTCATTATGATGTAATGTGGTCATTACCACTATACATCATATAGAAAACGAAGTGATTTGTCAACCACAGGATGCAAGATGGATTATATATCAGATTCTGAGATTCAGACCATCGTAAAAAGGGTTTTGGACAAATATACCCAATATGATAATACTCCACAGTCAGAAAAGCCTACCTGGGTGGTAGCCATTGGGTCTGATCATGGGGGTTTCACCATGAAGCAATCGCTTCTTCCTTATCTTGAGGAATTGGGATGCCGTGTGATCGATTGTGGTCCTCAAACGGCTGATGCAGTGGATTACCCGGATTTTGCTTTGAAAGTTGCTGAACTTGTCAGCACGGGCAATGCCTGCCGCGGCATCATGATCGATGGGGCGGGTATTGGCAGTTGCATGGTAGCCAATAAAGTACCCGGTGTGCGGGCAGCTATGTGCTACGATTTCGCCACTGCTTCTAACAGCCGGGAACATAATAATGCCAATTACCTTACCTTGGGAGCCGGATTGATTGGTATCAACCAGGCTAAGCTTATTACAAAAACCTTCCTGACCACCGAGTTCGGTGGTGGTCGCCATGAAAAACGCGTGAACAAGATCATGGAAATTGAAAGTCGGTTTTTGAAAAAGGGTTAGATTATGGACGCGAATAAAGAACAAATTCAAACATTGGCAGAAATCATCACCAAAGAGATTCTCAGCGTCATGCGAGAAGAGAACAATTCTGCAGCCAAAGGACAATTCTGCAAGGTAGAGGTGGTGGATGGGCTGCAGGTGAAAACCTGCTTTGATGAGTTTGGTGAGATCATCAGTGCCGGCGCAGAACGCTTGACCACTACCTTAGGAAATATTCCTGATAATCTTGAAATGGCGGGCAAGATTGATCATACCTTGCTCAAGCCCGAAGCAACCCGCGAAGAGATCTCGCAGCTTTGCTTTGAAGCGCGCAAGTTCAACTTCGCATCTGTATGTGTCAACCCCACGCATGCCAAGTTGTGTAAGAGTTTGCTGCGCGGTAGCAGCGTAAAAGTTTGTACCGTGATCGGTTTTCCTCTGGGAGCTACCACCCCTGAAGTGAAGGTGTTTGAGACGCGCCAGGCTATTGAAGATGGCGCTGAAGAAGTGGATATGGTCATTAATATCGGCGGTTTGAAAGACAAGAACTATGAGTTGGTGGCGCGCGATATATGCGGTGTTGTCAAAGAAGCCCATGCCCATGACGCTTTGGTGAAGGTTATTCTGGAAACCGCACTGTTGACCGATGAAGAAAAGAAGATAGCCTGCTTGTTGGTGAAAGAGGCCGGGGCCGAGTACGTCAAGACGTCAACCGGTTTTTCCAGAGGTGGGGCGACGGTGGAAGATGTGGCGTTGATGCGCCGCACGGTAGGTCCCCTCATGGGCGTAAAAGCGGCTGGCGGCGTGCGCACGCGGGAAGATTTTGAAAAGATGGTCAGCGCCGGAGCCACCCGTATTGGAGCGAGCGCAGGGGTGAAGATTGTGAAAGGTGATTCCGAACCTCAACAGGCAGCCTCTGCTGTACCTGCCAAGAGTTACTGAACGGAAAGGAGTGAACAATGCTGATTGCCCGGGTTATTGGCACGACAGTCTCGACGATAAAAGATCCATCCCTGACGGGACAGAAGTTGCTTCTTTGCCGTCAGACAGACGAAACGGGTGCGCCTGCCGGAAAGCCATACGTTGCGATTGATAGCGTGGACGCCGGTGTGGGCGATTTGGTTCTGACGGCGCATGGTTCCAGCGCCCGCCAGACCGAGATAACCAAGAACCGACCTGTGGATGCGGTCATTATGGCTGTTATTGATTCACTGGAAGTGGATGGGAAAGTGGTTTTTCGGAAAAGCTGAAAAGGGATGAACGATGCCGATTGACAAAGATTTACTATCCATTCAGGAAGCGCGTGATCTGGCAGCGCAGGCTTACGAAGCCCAACTGGTGTGGGGTAAAGCCAGCCAGGAACAGGTTGATCGGGTCTGCGCAGCCATGGCAGAAGCCGGCTATCAGGCTTCTGATCGCCTGGGACGTATGGCAAGTGAAGAGACCGGATATGGTGTTGCCGCTCACAAAAAACTGAAGAATGAACTGGCTTCGCGCGTTCTCTGGGACAGCATCAAGGATATCAAAACGGTTGGCGTGATCAAGCATGATCCCGAAAAACGTTTATATGAGATCGCCTGGCCCATGGGTGTAGTGGCAGCTTTGACTCCCAGCACGAATCCTACTTCTACCGTGTTCGCGAAAGCGCTCTCGGCGGTAAAAGCCAGAGATGCGATCATCGTCGCACCACATCCTGCGGCAGTGAACTGCAGTGCCGAAGCCGCCCGTACTCTACAACAGGCGGCGGAGAATGCTGGCGCCCCGCTTGGCTTGATCAACTGCATGCGCACCATATCTCTTGGTGGCACGCAGGAATTAATGAAACACAAGCGCGTTCGCGTAATCCTGGCGACAGGCGGAGAGGGAATGGTCAAAGCCGCTCATTCGGTTGGAAAACCCGCCTATGGTGTGGGACCGGGGAACGTTCCGGTTTATGTCGACCGCAGCGCAGATCTGGAAAAAGCGGCACGCTATATCGTCTCAAGCAAGTCTTTCGATTATTCTCTCATTTGCGCCTCAGAACAGAGCGTGGTGGTCGATAAGCCTGCTGCGGCACAATTGGCTCAACGAATGCAGGCGAATGGAGCTTACTTTGCCGATGAACGAACAGCAGATATCCTGCGCCGCATCCTCTTTAACCCGGATGGCACCATGAATGTCGCCACGGTTGGAAAATCTCCCCAATTCCTGGCGCAGTTGGGTGGTTTCGAAGTACCTGCGGATGCGCGCATTATCGTGGTGCGCTTAAATCGGGTGGGTGCGCAAGAACCGCTTTCTCGTGAAAAATTGACCACGGTATTGGGTTGGTTTGAGGAAGAGGGTTGGGAAGATGGTTGTGAACGCTGCATTGAATTGATTCATTTCGGCGGAAGAGGACATTCCCTTGTTTTGCATGCCACCGATCAAAATGTGATCATGGCATTTGGGCTTGAAAAACCCGTCTTCCGTGTTTTGGTCAATACCATGGGCACCCTGGGTGCGGTCGGGTTGACCACGGGCGTGATGCCCTCACTTACATTGGGAGCAGGAGGCGAAGGCGGTTCTGTCACTGGAGATAATATTACCGTCCATCACCTGTTCAATATCAAGCGGCTGGCATATGAAACTACACCTCCGCCTGAAGCAGCCATGGTTGGGTCTGGGGCATTCTCGGAACCCAACCAGCAGGAGTTGGAAAGCATCGTCAGACAGGTGATGCTTGAAACGCTTGCGAAAAATTAATAAAAAAGAAAGGAAGAAGTCATGGCAGTAAATCCTGAATTAATCGCGTTAGGCATGGTGGAGACCAAAGGTCTGGTCGGTTCAATTGAAGCCGCAGATGCGATGGTCAAAGCCGCAAACGTAACCCTCATCGGCTCCGAGTATGTCGGTGGTGGTTATGTAACCGTTATGGTGCGCGGAGACGTTGGCGCGGTGAAAGCTGCCACAGATGCCGGCGCCGCTGCTGCAAAGCGTGTGGGCGAATTGGTCTCTGTGCACGTCATTCCTCGACCTCATAACGATGTCGAAATGATCCTGCCGCAAAAGGAAAAAGGCAGTATCAGCGGTCGCTCTACTACTGCGAAATAAGTGCACGTCAGAGTAGATCACTGTGCTGGGCAAAGTAGGTGAGTTTGATCTCACAGAATACCTGACGCGCGCAGAACAAGCGATTCTGCCGAGCCAGATACACAATACCTCGCCAGCGCCTGTTGATGATGAACCTCTTTATGTAGGCGCTGATCTGGGTACGGCTTACCTAGTGTTGGTCGTGCTTGATAAGAACTTGCAGCCGGTAGCTGGCGAGTACCAGTTTGCCCAGGTGGTAAAAGATGGATTGGTGGTTGATTTTTTTGGCGCAGTTGACCGCCTGAAAGAGATGAAGCAACGCCTGGAAGCGCGCGTTGGTAGAACATTAACAGATGCAGCCAGTTCCTTCCCCCCGGGTGTTCCGCAGGCAGAAGTACGCGCCACAGCCAATGTGGTGGAAGCCGCAGGTTTGAACTGTGTGGGATTGGTGGATGAGCCGACCGCTGCCAATAATCTGCTGGGTATCCAAAATGGTGCCATTGTAGATGTTGGCGGTGGAACAACCGGTATCGCGCTGGTGGAAAATGGCAAAGTAATCTTCTCAACGGATGAGGCAACCGGTGGAACACACTTTTCTTTGGTGATCGCCGGTGCAAGGAATATCAGTTTTGAAGAAGCGGAAGAATTGAAAAAGAATGCAGCCATGCAGAAAATGCTGTTCCCGGTGGTGCGACCGGTGATGGAAAAGGTTGGTAATATCATAACCCGGCAGCTTGATGGCAGAAAGATCACCAGCATTACCCTGGTTGGAGGAGCCGCGTGTTTTCCAGGGATGGCAGAGGTGGTGCAGGATTATACGGGCATAGCTACCCATTCACCGGAAAAGCCGCTGTTTGTAACCCCCATCGGCATCGCCATGCACCATGCACAGATGGCTGCAAGAAATGGAGATTTGAGTGGCAGATAAATTTCAATTGCGATGTTACTGCTTGCTAGATCGCATGCAAGCGCAATATGCAGCCTTTGTCGGCACGGTCACCCAGGGTGATCTACCAACTGAAGGCATGGCATCCTTATATATTGAAATGGCTCCGGGCAATGAAGTTTTTCGCACGGTTGACATTGCGGTAAAAGCGACGGAAGCCAAACCCGGCGCCCAGATCGTGGAACGCGAATTTGGCATGTTCGAGGTTCATTCCATGAATCAGGCTGCGGTGATTGAGGCGGGGAATGTGGTGCTTGACCGATTGGGTTTGAAAGTGGAAGATCGTGTTAAACCTCAAATCGCTTCGGTTCAGGTCATCACCCGCGTTGACTCTTACCAGGCGCAGCTTTTAAACCGTTTCCGACGTGGGAGTATGCTGGTGCCCGGTGAGACCATGTTGGTTCTCGAGTGCGCTCCGGCAGCATATATCAACTATGCCTGCAACGAAGCGGAAAAACGGGCTACCATCAAGATTGTGCATGTTTCCAGCGTTGGCAGGTTTGGGCGCATGTGGCTTTCGGGTTCCGAAGCAGAGATCATCAATGCCAAGAATGCCGCTATTCAAGCGCTTGAGAACCTGGAAGGACAGGCTGAATAAAATGGAGGATATGCATGGCAAAGACTTTCTACACTGAACGGGATGTAGAGGACCTGTTCAGACAGGGAACGATGACCATCACTCTCACAGATGATGTGATCATGACCGACCTGGCATATGAGAAAGCCAGGAAACTGGAAATGAGAATTGCGCAGGCGGAAGAAACTCCGCCGGCGGCGCCCATCCGCCCGTATCTTAATACCCCTGTGCAATCTGCCACCGTTTCCGCTCCCTGTAAGTGCGCAGAAGCTTCGCGCGTGGCGGAGATCAAAGCCAAAGTACATGAGACGGTGAAAGCGCGATTAGGCAACAGCGTGGATGAGGCTATGCTGGATGCGGTGATTGAGCGGGTAGCGAAAGATGTGGGGCTTGGTTAAGCATGCTGTTTGGAAAAGTGAAAGGCACCGCAATTTGCACGCTGAAGTACCAGGACCTGGAAGGGCTGAAATTTCTGATCGTCCAACCGCTCGATAAGCGGCTCAATCCGGTAGGAGGGCTGCAGGTGGCTGTGGATGTGGTTCAAGCAGGGAGTGGCGATTTGTGCGTGATGGTGCGTTCTAGAGAAGCGGCATTAGCCATGCCCGGGGTCAAATTTGTACCCGTAGACCTTGCCCTGGTGGGCATTGTGGATGAGCTGGAGGTCAAACCGGATGGAGAATTTGATTTCACGCTCAAACGTGGGTGGAACACCTATACCTAAAGAATAAAGGGACAACCATGATCATTGGAAAGGTGGTAGGAACCGTAGTCACGACCATCAGCCATGCGCATTATAAAGACCGGCGTTTGTTGGTGGTAGAGCCGCTGTTTGTCGAAGGAGATAAAACGGGAGGGGATTTTTTGGCTCTCGATAACAGCCATGCTGGCATTGGTGATACGGTGCTTGTGCTGCGTGAAGGGAGCGGCGCTCGTCAGGTGATGAACAATCCGGATGCGTGTGTTATCTCTGTGATTGTGGGCATTGTGGATTCTGTCTCCGTTGAATACTCCGTTTAATATCTGAAGGGAGTTCATTGTCTGAACAGACTTTTCTTGTTTGATCTGACAAACTGGTATAATTTCGATAAGAATAGGAATATTACAATATCGAGGGCGAAGCTTTGATGAGAACATACAGTGAACCGCACAGTATGATCCCATGTAGCGAATGCAACATTGGGCAGATGCATAAGACCAGCATGACCTATTTCACCTGGTTGAATGGGGAGATGATCACAGTGCCTGATTTTCCGGCTTGGGTCTGCGATATTTGCGGAAAGCGCGAGTATGACCACGAAGCTGTTGAACAGCTTTCGCTTTTACTAAATCCTGCCAGCGCTACAAGCCGCGCGCATTCACGTCTCGCGCGCCAAAGCGAACAGACCCGCGACAAACAACGCACAACCCCCATTGACTAAGGTTTCATCTACCAATTCGTTGACGCTTATGCTCGTGCATGTTAAAATAAGCACTCTTGGGGCGCGTAGCTCAATGGCAGAGCAGTAGCCTTTTAAGCTATTGGTTGAGAGTTCGATCCTCTCCGCGCTCATTTTTGTTTTAAAAGTTTATGATTAGTGAAATTGTCTTTTTTGCATAGTCTTCCTCCCTTTGTAAGGAGGACTGTTTCCCTACTTATATCCCAAGCATAACGAATCATGAACCAATTTTCAATCAGCTAGATTTTTCTGAGGATACCTATACAACGGGAAGGATATCTCTAAACCGATCCAACAAGAGACCAGCAAATCGTTTGGTAAGGACGGTTTTCGGCAGTGACTGGACGATTTCTTTTCCCTCAAGGTAGTATTGTTTGGCAACCAGCGAGGAGTCGTATTTCTCAAATTTATAAATGGAACGGAGATCCATTAAAGGAACAAACTCTACATCAAATGGATGAAGGAGGGAGTTAAGAAACATTTCAACTCCATACCGCATGCATTCCATTTCATCAAGATAAGGTAGCAGATCGTTTTTAAAATATGCCCGTTGCCCTGAGATAAACTCAGTCAACACGAAATGGAACTCTGAAGATTTACAATAGCCAATGACTGCTTTCTTTTTCTTCTCGAGAAGCGGATTGATCAGCAGTTGGAAATGCGTTTGGGTTAGATTCAACAGATCTGCATCCAGAAAAACTACAATGTCACCATGGCATGCTCTAACCCCAGCCGCAAGAGCCGATCCTTTCCCTTGGTTGGTTTGAAAATGGATGCAATGGACCTGATTTGAGAAACAACGGAGAATGTCAGCGGTGCAATCCTCTGAACCATCATTTACACAAATGATTTCATCAATGTTCTTAAAGGCGCATAGCTTTTGAAGGAAAGTAAAAAGAGACTTTTCTTCGTTGTAAATTGGAATGATTACAGAAATAGTGTGTTGTTGCGGTAGTTGATTTTTCCTGATAATAGAAATTTTATCGATCGCCATAAAATATCTCCAATTATGCATGTTAATGTACTTGAAAATGATTAATTTTCCATTAGAGAAACCGGTTCATGTCGAAGGTAAGTGAGGATCGTAATCGTTTACTTTTTGGTTTTGTTCAGGATATTTTCCTTTCGAATGTGATGCTGGAAAAGGGAAATGAATATCCGTCTATACTTTTAATGAAGAAACGCGGTCGTATATCACAACCGCGTTTCGCAGAGAGGAGTTTTCCTTTTTTATTGGTTTTCACCCAATTTTTTTCGATAACTGAATGATCTTTTCCATCGCCTCTATTCTGTTCGTAACGCCTCCACCGGTTCCAGATTGGCTGCACGGTTGGCAGGGTAAATTCCAAAAACCAGACCGACACCAATCGAAAACAGCGTTGAAAGCAACACGGAAGAGAAACTGACCTTGGGATTGAGCACAGTTTCACTAAACGCTGCTATTTTGCTGATCACTGCTGAAATGCCTGCGCCCACTAACACACCCAATATTCCCCCCACCAAGCCAATGACCAATGCTTCGATCAGGAACTGTGTCAGGATGTCTCTTTTTCTGGCACCGACTGCTTTGCGCAAGCCGATCTCGCGGGTTCTTTCAACCACGGTTACCAGCATGATGTTCATAATGCCGATACCGCCGACCAGCAGCGAAATGGCAGCAATGCCGCCCAGAAAGATGGTCAAGACGCCGGTGATGGAGCTGGCTGCTTCAGTAATGCTCTCCTGCGACATGACCGTAAAGTCATTTCCTTCACCACCTAAAATACCATGCTGATTTTGCATGACCTTGGTCACTTCTTCGATTGCGCTTTCCATATCGTCTGAACTGGTGGCTGAAATGGAGATCATGCTGATTTCATCGTGCGCGTTGGTGCGCGAAATGATCCGCGCCTGAGCCGTGGTAATTGGGATGAAGACCTGATTATCAGAGGAACCCGAAAAGGACCCCCCTTGTTTTTCCAGCAATCCGATCACCGTGTAAACATAACTGCCCATGCGGATCTTATTTCCCACCACATTTTGTGTCGTGTTGAATAATTCTTCGGCAATATCCACTCCGATGACGGCAACGGTTGACCGTTCATCCACTTGACTTTGCGTGATAAATGATCCTTCACTGACCGCAGTGTTGCGCACAGATTCATATTCGGGAGTAACTCCGTAAATCTGTGCGGTGATGGAGTTGCCTGAATACGATACCGACATGCTGTTTTGAACCGAAGGCGCAACTGCCGCAATGTATTGCGTTGCTGCTTCGCTGATCGCAGTGGCATCGGAAAGCGTAAGCGCTTCGGGATTGCTGGCGTCATTGTTCTGCGAAATAAAGATCAGGTTTGTGCCCATTGATTCGATTGAACTGGTGATCGATTCTTGGGCGCCATTGCCAATTGCCATCATGGATATCACTGCGGCAACTCCAATGACGATTCCCAGCATGGTCAGGAAAGTCCGCATTTTATTCGAAAGCAGGCTGCTGATTGCTTCTTTGAAAAACCTCACTGCATTCATTTTTCCACCTTCCCATCAATGATGTGGATGGTTCTGTCCGTTATTTTTGCCACTCCCGAATCATGGGTTACGATGATCAATGTGACGTTATCTTCTTTATTTAATTCAAGCAGCAACTGCATGATTTCATGTCCAACCTTGGAATCCAGGTTTCCGGTGGGCTCATCGGCCAAAATGATCGAGGGGTTGTTGATCAGCGCCCTGGCGATAGCTACACGTTGCTGTTGACCGCCGGAAAGTTCGAAGGGCTTGTGGTTCATGCGATCTTTTAATCCTACACGTTCCAGGATGGCAGCAGCCATTTCTGTATGGTTATTGGCATTGTCTCGTTTATAACGCAGCGGCAACATTACATTATCCAGCGCATTGGTCCTTTGCAGCAGATTGTAGCTTTGAAACACGAAGCCGATCTTTCTGTTTCGAATATCTGCCAACTGGTCATCGGATAACTGAGAGACATCCTCGCTGTCCAAAATATACTGCCCTGAAGTAGGGCGATCCAGGCAACCCAGGATGTTCATTAAAGTCGATTTTCCTGATCCTGAGGGTCCCATAATCGCTACTATCTCGCCCCTTCTTATGTGCAGTGACAGACCACGCAGGGCTTCTACCTGTACTTCGCCCAGTTGATATGTTTTCACCAGATCGTGGGCTTCGACAACATTCTTTTTCATTGACACCTCTATTGTTGCGGTCGGGTCGTATTTTGTGGTGGTTCGCCAACGGGTTGTTCGCCGCCACCCATCATTCCGCCACCTAGTCCGAACATGCCGAAAAGGGAAGCATTGGTGTTGCTGTTAACAAAAACCATCACCTGATCGCCTTCCTGCAAAGCACCATCTTTTACGATCGAGTAGGTGGCAGAGCTTGCTTCCACTTCAACAGGTATGGCGGTGATGCTGTTATCTGCATCTACGACCATGACCACACTCGATCCATCCATAGTCTGGATCGCCAGATTGGGAACCAGAACAGCGTTTTCCACTTCGTTGATCATTACGGTAGCCACGGCAGTAAAACCGGGCTTAACACCTTCATCCGCGTTCGTGATCGAAATCGTTACCGTGAATTCCACAATACCGGATGATTCGTATCCAGCCAAGGAAACCTTTGAAACGGATCCTTCGTAGGTTTTATTTGGAATTGCATCGAAGATGATGTTGACGGACTGCCCAATCTCGATTTCGTTAATGTCGATTTCTGAAACAGCGATATCGATAACCAGATTACTCATATCGTCCAATTGGATGGCTTGCGTACCACTCGAAACAATATCACCTTCGTCCGCCAGAATATCGGTGATCACACCGTCAAACGGAGCAATAACATACGCTGAATTCACTGTATTCTGAAGCGCCTGAACATTGGCTTCTGCTGCGGCAATTTCCTCAGAATTATCCTTGTATTTTTCATACGTCACACGAGCTTCTTCAAGTGTAGCTTTGGCTTGATCGAATTCAATAAAATCTGTTTCCACAGTGTGGTCATAGGTGCGCCCCAAAAGGTAATTGATATTGCGATATGCTTTATCGCGCGTCAATTGGGCTGCGTCCACCGCTTCAGCCGCGGCGATCTTTTCTGGATCGTCGTCAGCCAGATCGCTCAGTGCTTCATAAGCATGTTGCGCATTCCAAAGATCTTCTTCCGATTGTTGATAGGCTGCTCTGGCTTCATCAATTTTTTCATCCGATGTATTATTGAAATTCCAGAAATCTCGCATTTGTTTTTTCGCTGCATAATCGTATTCGGCATCATCCAGTGCAAGAGCTGCCTCCTGTAAAGCTGAATTAGCAACCATTAATTTATCCAATTCGTATTGCGCGTTCAGAAGGTCTGATTGTGCCTGCAAAACAGAAGAAGGCAGCGAGCTGGCATCCAGGGTCAGCAATATATCACCTTGTTTTACGCTGTCACCTACGCTGACCGCTAACGGACTGACAATCCCACTGGTCTGCCAGGTTAAAGTAGCAGAAGGAACCGCACGCACTGTTCCAACTACATCAATGGTTTGAGAAAATGTTCCTGTTGTTAACGTCACGATCTCTGCTTGGGTTTCGGAATTATTGTTTGCATTTCTACGAATGGTAAGGAAAACACTCAATAGCGCAATAAGAACCAACGCGACACTACCCAGGATGATAGATCTTTTTTTATTTTTTCCGTAGTAGTCCACGATCTTTTTGGCTATGGTTTGAAAAAAAGTTTTTATCTTCATTCATGAATCTCCATCTTGCTTTGAATTTTGTTTTGAATATATACAGGTCCGGATTGAATCTGGAGTGCAAGGGATCACGTCTCATCATTATTTTTTTACAGAAAGAGGGTGATTCCAGTAATGGCGGCAGGTTAAAAAAATCACGGACAGAAATAAATTGGACTGTGTTAAGATGAAGACATGGATGAAGCGGAAATCAACGCTTGGCAAGTGAAATTACTGCGTATTTATGTTCTGTTCCAGTTCTGTATTTATCTCTCCAGTCAGATCATTCGGGTTCTATTTTTATCAGATATAGCGATCAGTGATTTCAATTGGGTCAGATTTGTGCCTGCTGTTATGCTGTTCGTGGTCTTTATTCTTTTATGCCTTCATAGATTTCAAAGGAATATCACAAAAGCAAGGTTTTTATCCTTGATCGTTATATTATCTGTAACAACGATCGTATCGAGATTTTTAACCCCTGATTTCTCAGTTAACCGGGCTTCTCTCATGCCAGGGGTCCTCAATTTTAATCTTGATCAGATATTTTTCTTGATCCTGCTGAACTTATTTGTCGCCTGGTTGTTCTCACGAAAAACCCTGCTCCTGTTTTGTGTCTTTATTACCGTCGTAGAAATAGCCATCTCCCTGCTCTCCATCCAAACCGATCCGTTCAGTTTTGGCATTTTGATCGTTACCATTGTTTTTCGCAGCGTGATTTTGGGGGTCATGGGGCTTTTCGTCAACAGCATGAGTGAATTACAGAATTCTCAGCAGGAAAAGCTGGAACAGGCAAATATCCGATTGAGAAAGTATGCGATCTATGCAGAACAATTAGCGCAAACACGTGAGAGAAATCGGTTGGCGCGTGAACTGCACGATACGCTTGCTCACACCCTAAGCAGTGTGGCAGTTCAATTAGAAGCAGTAAAAGCTTTGTTTGATTCCAATCATGAAGAAGCGAAAAAGAGGCTTGAGCATAGTTTGGTTACCACCCGGGATGGATTGGATGAAACCCGCCGTGCCCTGAAAGACTTGAGGACTTCGGAACTGGAAAATTTTGGTCTTTGTCAATCCCTGCGAAATCTCCTGCAGAATGGGGCTGCCCGCAGCAGTTTTCAATATACGGAGAATCTTACCGAAGCCCTCAATCTTTTGCCAGATGAGATCAGCCATGCCATCTACCGGACGGTTCAAGAGGCGGTCGATAACACAGTAAAACATGCCAATGCAAAAAAAGTTGATCTTCAGATCGATCTCTCCGATAAAAATTTGCAACTTGTCTATTGTGACGACGGGCAGGGCTTTTCATTAGAAGAGACAGATGATGTGAAACATTATGGGCTGCAGGGTATGCGCGAAAGGATCGACCTGTTGGGCGGAGCCCTTACGATCCAAAGTGAACCCAATCAGGGCACCAGGATCATGATCAGAATGGAGTGGGATAATGATAAAAATATTGATCTGCGATGACCAGGAACTTGTTTGTGAGGGGTTGAATGCTATCCTGGGCACATCCAATCTGGTTGAAGTGCAGGGCATGTGCTACAACGGGTTGGAAGCGATCGAGTTCATCGAGAAACATCCGGTGGATGTGGTTCTCATGGATTTAAAAATGCCAATCCTTAATGGTATTCAGGCTACCAAACAGATCAAAGAGAAATTCCCCAATGTGCATATTTTGGTATTGACCACCTATGATGCTGATCAATGGGTTCTGGATGCCATTCGTTATGGCGCAGACGGCTACCTGCTGAAAGACGCTCCTCGCGAACGACTGTTGCAAGCTATTGAAGAGGTCAATTCCGGGCGCACTCCTGTTGATTCAAAGGTAGCAGGCAAGATCTTTGAGCAAATTTCAAAAATGCCGCAAAAGTCTCCCACCACCGTCGGATCAAATTTAACAGAACGTGAGAGGGAAGTGTTAATGCTGATCTCCCACGGAAAATCCAATGCAGAGATCGCGGAGAGTCTTTATCTCTCTGAAGGTACGGTGCGGAACTATGTCAGCTCCATTCTAGAAAAATTAGAAGTGACTGATCGTACCCAGGCGGCTGTCATTGCGATCCGCAGTGGATTGGTGGATTAGAAAAGAATGGTTTTCATAAAAACAGACTCCCATTTCGGGAGTCTGTTTTTTAGTCCAGCAGTTTAATGCGGATTTTCTTCTTTTTCTTCTTTGCAGCCATAGCTGTCAAGAACAGGGGAACGACCAGTAAGATCATTAATGCCCCAAGCAGAATAAGGAACAGCAGCCAATTGTTGGGGTTGGGAACCTCCGGGATCAGCCCTCCCGGATTGTAGGCGGAGGATGAACCACCTACGTGACTTTCCCAGGCACCCGACAATCGAACGGAAAGGGCGCGTTTGACGCCATCGCGCAAGGTCTGGGGGGTTATATAGCTGATGACCACTTCACTTTGCAGTGATTCGCGAATGGTGGCATATAGGTCTAGCAATGCTTCAGAATCTTCCACGTATCCATAAATTCCCCCGGCTTGTTCAGCCAGATTGGTCAAGGTTTGTTCGTCGATCCCTTCATATTCATCCGGTGCGACGCCTTCTTCCGGTTTCGTCCCAAAGCCGATAGTGGAAATGGAGAGACCGCTTTCCCCTATAGTGGAAAGGATCTGTTCAGGGGTAGCGCTGCTTTGATTATCCATGCCGTCGGTCAGCACAATGATGACTTTTCTTCCGCTGATCGGATTCAGCGTTTCCACTGCGCTTAACAGGGCGTCCCACATGGCAGTGTCGTCGCGAGCCCGTACCCCGGCAATGCCGGCTAACAGGGCATCCTTATCGGCAGTGATCTCCTGTACCGTTTGTACCTGAGTATTGAACGTGATGATCCCTGCCTGATCTGCAGATCGCATCTGTTCGATGTATGAGGATGCCGCTCGTTTGGCAGTTTCCAGTTTGTCGGAAAAGTTCATGCTGCCCGAATTATCCATGACCAGCAGACTGGTGAAAGATGTGACTTCATCCATACCTTGAATTGCCTGGGCGTTGATGGGGGCACCATCTTCAAGGAGTTCAATATCCGATACCGGAACGGGCACGGGATTACCAGCCTGGTCTTTGGCAGATACATACACACGAACGAGCGGAAATTGGCTGGTATCTACCTGGGTGATCTGCAATGAGATCGCTTCAGAGGCTACGTCGGTTCCTGACGAGCTTTTTGCGCAACTACCGCTCAGCATTGCCATGATCAAGATGGCTGTAAAGAGGGTGTATCTTTTGAATTTACCCATAGTATTACCTCTTTTCATGATAGATCATTTCCGTTTTCCCCATGCGAATATGCTGATTGTTTTTCAGCTTTGCAACATCCACCTTTTTTCCATCGATGAATGTGCCGCTGTTGCTCAGATCTTTCAGGGTAAAATATGTGTCATGCCCTTCCAGGATAGCGTGTTGGGGATCGATACCTGGATCAGGGATGGCAACCTCGGCTTTGAGTGGGCTGCTGCCGATAGTAGCGGAGGGACCATGGGATCTCAGGAACTTATCCAAAATAAATTCCATGCCTGTGATCTTGCCACTGGTGACCTCTAGCCAGGTGCGAGAGAGGGCAAAACTGATCAGCGCGGTGAAAACACCGGTTGAAAAGCCCAAGAGCATCAAACCGGCGGCTTTTCCAAGCGCTGGATCTGAGAGAAGGGCTCTGGCGGTTTCCAGAAGCGCGCCACCCACCAGACCACCAATGAATCCGCCCAGCCCGCCTTTCCAGAGCTGCGATCCTCCTGTGATAGAGGTGGCGAATCCCACCAGCAGCCCAAAGAGCGCCCAGCCGAAAGGACGTCCCCACACCTCGCCACCAATCGCGAGAAACGCACTTTCGGCGAGCGGTAAGGCGATACAACCTCCCACCGCGCCAAGCAGCAAGGCAACCGCTCCTTTTCTAAGACCAACCCCCCACGATTGCGCCAACAGACCTTCCCCAATCCCGATGAACAACCCTATCAGTCCACCGATCAATGCCCCGATGATCACTTCGCTGACAAAAAAATCGGATGTGAAGGAAAGTCCAAGCAGGTTGCTCAACTGCCATCCGAGCAATCCGCCGATAGCGCCTGTGATTCCCAGCGTATAAAAACGCATGTTTCGTTTCATACAATCAATACCTCCGTTTCAAGGGTATTTGAATTCCGTCTCGGTTCCAGATTTTTCCAAAAAACCTTGCTTTTCTTCTCCCGATTGAGCAGTTCATGGAAACCGAAATAGATCTGCGTGTCCAACTCGCCATTTTTTTGCCGGATAAAGAATCCACCGGCTGCAGTGTAAGGTTCTACGACCAGCGCAACCTGCCAGGGTTTTGAAAAAAAATTCTTATGCAACCACGCATCCCACGAAGAGAAGAAAATTCCCATCTTAGGGTGTGTGTGATACCAGCCTACCAGTACTTTATCGGGGTAATAGCGCTCTAGAAAGTCATACAAAGCAATTTGCGTATTGCTGGTAAAAGTCAGGTGAGCGGCGCCATGTTCTGCATAGGGAGCAGCTAGAATGGTATCGATCACGATGAACTGCTCGTTGGCGACGGTGTCTGTGCAGTACTTTCCAGCCATCCAACCACCCACTTCATTTTCCAGATCGCTTCCGGCATGTGCGCAAATACGAATATAGGCATTTTGTGTAATGAACACCTTCACTAATGGATCCAGCAAAAGCTCGGACTTTTGCCTTGGTATCCACTCCAACGCTTGACGTGTGGGAATGCGAGAATTTTTGGTTGCCATTTCAATTTCCTGTTGGAGCTGAAGACGGAATTGTTTTTCCAAAGGATTTCTCGTTCTTGAATGACCGACCGCTTTAACCGGCAGTGATGTCAGCGGTGATCATCAAACGATCATTATCTGGCACGCCGGCTGAAGTGAGGGTTTCGTCCTCTTTCAATTCGCGACCCAGAGCTTTGCTGTCAAGCCGGTAACTTACGGGACGACCATCCGGACCGACTGTGGGTAATTCAAGTGTGGTTGCCAGCTCAGGCAGCAGATCTTTGACCTCAACGTCATCCGGCACTTCTGCATTGCGCGATCCACCAGAAGGTAAAACGAGGGTTACATTTTTATCAGACATTTTTCTCTCCTTTTTTATTTCAACTTGATTCTTGGCTTTATCTTGGCGGGTTGTGCTTTTTTCACGATCTTGATGCGTTCAGGGCGCAACAATTCCCGCTTGTCTACCGGGAAGGCCTCCGGATGCGCTTTCCGGTATTTCTGACACCATTGTGCCGCTTCCATATCCCATGGAAACGGCGGTTTTTTTGGATCATCATGATAATTCTTATACTGCACCATTTCTCCCAGCATAATGACCAATCGATCAAGGGAGCGGCTGGCAGACCACCAGGCGGCGTCGATGCAGACGCTGCCATTGGCGTGATTGATGTTGGGATGCCAGATGGGGGTCAACCATTTCATCCCTGGCCAGCGTTGGGGATATTGATTGTGTAGATAGATCTCAACTTGGTGCTTATCTCCAAATTTTGGGTTTCCTTTTCGATCAATCCCAATGATTCCTTTACAGCTAAATGTAATGATATATTTTTCAGGGGGAAGATTTCCGGGGGTTTTCTCCGCTTTTACTTGAATCAGGTCACTGCGCGCGTTGATTTCCTGGATCAGCTCATAATCTTTTTTCAACCGGCGCATCCGCGGACTTGAAGAAACAGAAACGGCACCGGCGGTGATGTCGGTGGTGATCATCAGGCGATCATCATGGGGTATATGCGCCTGACCGAGCGTTTCCGATTCGCGCAATTCTCTCCCCAGTGCTTTGCTGTCCATGCGGTAACCCAGCGGTCGTCCATCTGGACCCACAGTGGGTAGCCCCAGCAACGAAGTCAATTCGGTCAGCAAATCACGGACCGTTACGTCATCAGGCATTTCTGCTTTTCTTGCCCCGCCATTGGGCAACACCAACGTTACTGAAATATCTGCCATACACTCCTCCTGGGATGAAATCTATAGTTCATGTTTGTGCGCTATCTGGCAGGAACCGGTGATTTCCCAGCAATCCCGGTGATGCCATGTTCCACAATCAGGACAGATCATGACCCCGCGCGGATCGTTCTTATGCACCTCTTCCAGACAATAAGGGCAGTGGTGGTCTTCTGTGCCAGTCAATTTCACCTTCTTTCGACTCCACATTCTGGTTGTGGGTGCTCTCTTTGCAGAACTTTTCTTGGTCGGCTTGACCCTGAGCGCTTGTGAAGATTGTTTCGGACTGGAGTTGGTGATGACTTTTTTCTGTGTTCCTGTTTTTCTAACCACTTTCCTCTTGGTCAGAGCATTCAAATCAATGATCGGTTTTCTCTTTTTCTTTATTGCCACCGACTTGACAGGCAAAGAAGCTGGTTTTCGTTTTGCAACGTTCTTCTGCGATTCAAGTTTGGAGGTCTCTTTGTGCACTACTGACACAGGTTTTTTCTTGCCGATCAACGCAATGAAAATGGTGATTATTAACACCAGACCGATCTGAGTGTATTCTCCAATAGACCACCATGCAATCTGAAGGGTTCGATCACGCAGCAGCGCAAAAGCAGTTGGGTTGTACCAGTCCAATGCCGCAATGCTGAGCAGGCTGCCAAAGGAGCCAAAGCATATTTTTAAGAACCACATCCTGACCGGCACGGTCAGCCGGCAAACCAGCCCCACTCCAATGCCAACCACTAGCAAGATCAAAGCCCGGGTTATCAATTGGCTGATCTGGGTTTGCGGGGTCAGGTAGTAGAGAATGAGGTATCCTGATCCGAAACCTACGCTGAGGATCAACAAAAAAATCAAGAAACCGTGAAAAAAATTTATCTTTTTCATTTGATCGTTTTATCGGTTTCTAATTTGATCCTTGATCTGGTGGATGGTTTTGCCCCCGTTTTTTCATCTTCAGTGGTTGCTATCTTTATCACTGGAACATCATCCAGTTTAATGACCGGTTTCTGGAAGTGCTTAAAATGTAAAGCGTTATCCAGATCGCCGGATAATTCATAAAAAGCATACTGGTCGGCGTTATAAGCGCGCATGATGTGGAGTTTGGGTACACCCAAGCTGAAAAGGGTGCGGTTGATGTATGGTTCTTCGCCAGTGACGATATGGGTCATTTCGGTTTCGCGCAACATGCCGCAGGTGGGGCAATGCGCATGGTTAAAGCCGACCTGCGAGATCGGTTGAAGGATATCCTCTTTTGTTTGGCAATTGCGGCAATATAACGTGAGAATCAGCTCCTGATCCAGCTCCAATACTGCCTGTGGGCCCAAATCACGGTGGATGATTTTGAGCATATCTTCAAGGGTGGTTGTATCAGCCCGCAATGGAAGTTCGGTGATCTTGCCGTATGTCCAATGGCTTTCGCAATCTTCTGCGGGGGTGTAGCTGGTTTTGTGCATTTCGTTAGTCATGCCATTAAAGTGGATAACCTTGCCAGCTTCTACTGGTTTCCCATGGATGAGCTTCAATGCTTCCTGTGATTGGATGGCAGCGATGATGGAGGCAATGGTGGGCGTGGTGGGCACTTTGCCAAGCAGTATGTTTTCTCTGGCAAGCAGAGGGCAGGAATAGCGGATGGAAAGATCCCGCCGGGCTTGTTCGGTGAGCGTGCATTCAAAGCAGGCGCCTTCCCCCGGCACGAAAACCCGTGCCAACCCAAAGAATTCCTGAATAGCGCCATCTACCCAAGACTTGTTCATCCAATAGGCAAAACGATTTACCGCTAATCGGGCTTCTCGGTTGTCAAGACAGCCGATGATCACATCCATCCGACGGAAGACGCCTAATCCGATATCGGTGGTCACGTCACCGTGCAGATATTGGACGTGCACATTGGGGTTGATCTCTTTTGCCCGGGCGGCAGCCACTTCGGCTTTTTTTCTGCCCTTATCGCTCTCCCGAAAAAGAACGGAACGTGAGAGGTTTGCCATTTCGATGGTGTCGAAATCCACGATATAAAGATAGCCGATTCCCATCAATACCAGATTCTTGATCACCTCGTTGCCCAGTGCGCCGGCTCCAATGATCATGACTTTGGCATTTTCCACTTTTTCGCGTTCCCACCAGGAAATGAAAGAGAAGGTGCCTAAGCGATCTTTCTGCAGGTTGGGGATGATCAGCGGCTTTTCCGGGTTGACCGGCAGGCGCTTGGGTCCCTCGGGTACCTCTTCAATGGGTATGGATTCGGGTTCAGCCGGATAGTTTTGCCCGGCAATTTTATCTGCTATTTCATGCGCTTTCAACAAACTGGCATCGGTCAATTCTGCAACAAAAGAGCCAACGCCATGGCGCACTTCGATCAGTGCAGAATCTTCTAACAACTTGAGCGCTTCGCGAAGGGTGCTGCGGCTGATGCCAAACTGTTTAACCAGATCGCGTTCTGCCGGCAATTGGTATCCGCTTCGATAAATCTCATCCAGGATCATTCCGGCGATTTCCCCCGCAACGATTTCAGAAAGGGATGGTCGAGAAATAGCATTCATATGCACCTCAAGATTGTGGTATGTTGGTCATACCACTGCACCATAGTATAGACGTATTTTCTGCGAAAGTCAATATTTGCGAACGGATTCGTTGCACAATCTTTATCTTCATAAAGATATCACTGTTTGATTGCTACTCAGAATCAGGAGATGATATCTGATGAAAGTTATATATTAAAATTGTTGTTCGGAGCGTGTTCAAATGGTACACTTACTCGGCGAGGTACATACATGAGAGCCATCTATCCCTTTACAGCCATCGTTGGTCAGGAACGTATGAAGCGTGCGTTGATCCTGAACGCAGTTGACACACGCATTGGTGGTGTGTTGATCCGTGGGGAACGTGGAACCGCTAAATCCACCGCAGCACGTGCCCTGGCTGCTTTGCTTCCGCAGGTGCGTGTGGTAAGTGATTGCCGGTTTGCCTGCGATCCCGATAAACCAGAAACCTGGTGCACCGAATGCCGGGAAAGAGCTGACAAGGGAGAAGAGTTACCCACTGAGATCGTGCGTACCCCCTTTATTGATTTGCCCGTATCTGCTACGGAGGATCGTGTGGTGGGAACGCTGAATATTGAAGAAGCCATACGCAAAGGTGAACGGCATTTTGAACCAGGAATTCTGGCATCTGCCAATCGCGGTTTGCTCTACATTGATGAGGTCAATCTGTTGGACGACCACGTGGTGGATATTTTACTTGATTCAGCCGCCATGGGCATGAATATCGTGGAAAGGGAAGGAATCTCCTTTACCCATCCAGCCCGTTTTATTTTGGTCGGAACGATGAACCCCGAGGAAGGAGAGCTGCGCCCTCAGTTGCTGGATCGTTTTGGATTGTCTGTGGAGATCCACGGCATCAGCACTTCGCGCGAGCGCGTTGCGATCATGCAGCGCCATCTTGCCTTCGAGCAGAACACTGAAGAGTTCAGGCAAGAATGGTTGGAAAAAGAGGAAGAACTTTCAAAAAAGATCGAAAAAGCCCGAAGCATTGTAGACCAGGTGACTTATACAAGCCGTGATCTTGTGGCGATTGCGCACATGACCTCTTCGATGAACGTAGAGGGACATCGTGCTGATCTGGTTATTTTAAAGGCTGCCAGGGCGCAGGCTGCTTTTGAAGGGCGTACGCGCATCACTGATTTTGATATCGGTCTGGTGGCTGAACTGGCACTCCTGCACCGTATGAGGGGTGGGCCGATGCAGATGAGCGAAATGGATGCGGATGAACTGCACGCGAAGATCGAAAAACTGGTCGGATTTAAAGACCCCGGTCAGGAAGAAGAGCCATCCAGCCCTTCGGATAAACAGGAATCTTCCAAAAAAAAAATATAAGCGGCGAGGAGACCGCTGAACCGACGGCTGAAGATAGCGAAATGCCGGTTCCTCCCCAAAAGGCATTTGAACAGGTAAATGCGAATTGGTGGGAGGGTGGTCAGCGCATTCGCGTTGGAGAAGCGTTTACCCCACGCCGTCTGGATACTCCTTTAGATAAGCTGGTTCGTCGTTATGGTGGAAGGCGTTCGCAAACGCAAACCTCTCGCCGGCGCGGACGATATATTCAGGCGCGCCCTGCCAATGGCGACCTGAGCGACATCGCTTTTGATGCCACCTTGCGTGCAGCCGCGCCTTTCCAAAAGAAACGGGCAGATGAGACGGATGGCTTGGCTTTCCATGTGCATTCCGATGATTTCATGAAGAAGATCCGCGTGCGCCGGGCCGCCAACTTGATCCTGTTTTTGGTGGACGCTTCGTGGTCCATGGCAGTTGCCGAACGGATGAGCGCGACCAAGGGAGCGATCGTATCGCTCCTTACCGATGCCTATCAACGGCGAGATAAAGTGGGGTTGATCGTTTTTCAAAAGGATCGGGCTACCCTCATTCTTCCGCCAACCAACTCCATCCAGCTTGCGCAACGCGCTTTGAAGAACATTCCGGTCGGCGGCAAGACCCCATTATCCGCCGGTTTGGCGATGGCTAGCGAAGTGATCAAACGTGAATTGATGGTCCATCCGGATGTGAAACCGATCCTGATTGTGATGACCGATGGCGCCGGTAATGTAGCCATGGGTGCCTATGCCCCGCTGGAAGAAGCGTATCAATTGGCTGAAAAGATAGCGCATGAAGATATTAACAGCGTCGTTATTAATATGGAAACAGAAACATACGATCAGGGCCTGGCATATACCCTGGCGAAAAAGCTGGATGCCCCCTGTTTGACGATCAAAGAGTTAAAAGCAGAACATTTGTATATGGCAGTCCGGCAGGTACGAGATGATATCCAGCGCAACAATAGTTGAAAAAGTCGGTGATGCATACTGAGCGTTTTATGATAATTCGAGGAACTTTGTTACAAAATTAATATCAATGAAAAAAATTAAGGAAGGGGCTGACATTGACCGTAAAACTTTCGGTTTGGGAATTAAGCAAGAAGTATGATTCATTTTTAGCCTTAACTCCGACTTCACTCCAATTAGAGGCAGGAAAAATTACAACGCTATCCGGACCAAACGGTTCTGGGAAGACCACGTTTCTTTCATGTTTATCAGGTTTAGTATGCCCATCTAGTGGAACTGTTACGGTTGATAACTTTGACCTGTATAGAGATGAAGTTGAATTTCATCGTCGATTGGTATTTGTTCCCGACGTTCCTCGTTTTTATCTGGAGTTAACTGCCTGGGAACACCTGCAGTTTGTAGCAATGGCTAATGGTGTAATGGAAGATTTTGATCAACGGGCAAAAGATTTGCTAGAAAAACTTGATCTATGGGAGGCAAGAAATCTTTTTCCGCACAATTTTTCACGTGGCATGCGTTTAAAGATGGGCCTGGCACTTGCTTTTATCCGACCGTTTGGTGTGATTCTCCTCGATGAACCAACTTCAGCGCTCGATACGACGGGGTCGAATTATTTGATAAATGAATTATGTCAGTTACGGAAACGAGGGGTGACCATCTTATTATCTACGCATGATGAGGCTTTAATAAACCAATTAGGGGATTATCATCTGAAAATTCACCATGGGGTGATAGAAATGGGGTGAAATGAATGCGGTGCATTGGTTACGCGCGCGGTTAGAGGAACGCGAGCTCGTTTATTGGTTATCCATCCTCTTTTATGATAAAGAGGATCATTCGTTTAGCAACCGCGTTTATTTGTGCTACCTTTTTCTTTTCTTCGGCATCTGGCTATTTGCAATGTTGACATTTTTAGCACAAGGCGGAGCTATTGTATTAGGCATTATTGATGGAAATGATCCTGTTCGTGCAGCTACCTTCCTAGAAATTCTAATTTTAGGATTATGGAGTCTGCTTGCCTCATGGCAAGCGATGAAACGAAGTCCCATTGTGTTTTCCGAACAGGATGCCACTTTGATCTGCCAGATGCCCGTGAACCATCGACAAGTGGTCATGCGATGGTTCTTTTTACCATGGTTAAAAAGTGCAATCCCTTTTTGGTTATTGACGATTGTAATTGGCTTCTCGGTGGCAGAAACTGCAATGGCAGGCTCCTTGGGAGCAAATTCATTTTCTGCTTATGTTACCTATGGACTTCGCGCCTGGATAACGATCATACCAGTCCAACTGGCATTGTTTTCTCTTCAATGGGTTTTGGGAATCCTTCGACTTCGAAAAGATATAGCGTTTCGATGGTTGAAATGGTTGGTGATGGCAACGATCACTTTCGCTTTGGTTGTATTTTTAGCCACTGTGGGCAATCAATTCTTTGATCCATTGATCCGCCCTGGTTTGAATTTCGCTTTACCTATACAAGCAGGATTTGAAAGAGGCAGTTTAGCCCTCCCATTAGGTATCAGTTGGCTCTTGGCAATAATTTCTTTGGGAATTTTATTTTGGGTTTCGGACTTAATCAGCTTGGCTCGTGCTGCTCAAGAAACACAAGTGGAGGAATTTCTCAATCAAGCCTCCCGATTCGGACTTACTTCCTATGTTGATGAATTGAAAACACAGCGTAGATTGGGGGTAAGCCATAAACCCTCTCACTTGCCTAAATTTGTGGGTGGAGGATGGATGTTGATATGGAAAGATTTAATACAATCAAAAAGAAGTTGGAATTCGTCATCGTTCTTTGATTGGTTTACTACCTTTGGCATTGTAGCAGGATTTCCTTTGATCCCTGATGTTGGAAGTCGTATTTTTGCAATGGCTTTTTGGAGTATTCGATTGGGGATAACGTCTGTAAAGCGCCTGCGCAGCGATTTATCATGCTGGCAAATCATTCGCCAACTCCCTATTTCACACAGCCGATTTCTATTTTTGGAATTAAGTCCGGCATTTTTTCTATCGATAATCATCAGTTCGGTGGGTTTCCTGCTTAGCGCGTTGGTGATGAAGTCGATAGAGCTTGGTTTTGTTTTATTAATTCCAGGAATCACCGCTGGAGTTATTGGAATTGTAGCATTCGATGTAATCAGGAGAGCACGAAGTGATTATTTATTGAATGGCATAGCTCCTGACATCAGTGTTGGGGGATATGTGCTGGGATTGTTAACCGCCACTGTTCCAATTATCCTGTATACAGTTCTACCTGGGGTATCAAGATTGATCTTTCCATGCCTTGTGAGCTTAACCTTTGGCTATTTCGCATTTAAAATAGCGGCTCGATCATATCGGAATATTGACAAGAGATGAAAGAAATCAGATGAAAAAAATGGTGTATGCATAGCATCATTCCGGATTTATTTCGCGTTATAATGCATTCCCTTGGACATCGAATGGAGAATGAAGTTTCCTAAATAGCCAGCATAAAGCTGATACAATAGGAAATTAGTGCATGAATAGAAAACGTCTATTTTTCGACCAATTTTGGATCAGAATATTTTCCGCCGCCATCTTCTTGATTTTTATCTTTTTCGCCGGATGCAGCGGTGAGGTAATTTTTGATACCATCTTTCCAAGAGAATCCCCCTCAAGCACCAATGAGCCTGCTGATGATCTGAATGTGACAGCCACGCCGCCTGCCTCAGAGACTTTAACGGGTGAGGGAAATCAGACTGTAGCGACTACCCCCGAAGCAACTCAGGAATTTACGGTTGAGAAAAATGAGCTGGTGGTGTGGGTGCCTGAAGAATTTTCGAACCTGGTCGATTCACCGGCTGCAGAAATCTTCAATCAACGAATTGCGGATTTCGAAAGGCAGAACCCGGGTACGGTGGTTGTGTTGCGGGTCAAGGCATCCAGTGGATCGGGAGGGATCCTGGATAGCCTGCGCAGCACCAAAGTTGCTGCCACTGGTGCCCTGCCACACATAGCGTTGCTTTCTCGTGTTGACATGGAGAATGCCGAAGGACTGGCGTTGCTTTTACCGGTGGAAGAATATTCTCATGATACCAGCCCCTCTACCTATTTTTCTTATGCCCGTGAGATTTCGGAACTGGATGGGATCATGTATGGGTTCCCGTTTGTCGGAGATGCTTTGGTTGGGATCGCAGATGAAAGCATGTCTGATATTGGTGTTCCCACCTGGGATGAGGTCAGGGCGAGAAAGATCCCACTATACTTTGCAGCAAATTCCCCTCAAGCCACCTTTTTTATTTCACAATACCAATCAACCAATGGGTTACTGGTCGATGAGCAAGGGCATGGAACATTTGTAGATGAGAATTTTTTAACTGTCCTCAACACCTTTGATCAAAATTTGAAGAAAGGGATATTCCAGGAAACCTTCAACACATTGAGCACAAATGAAGATGTCTGGACTCAATTTCGGAATGGAAATGCAAGGTGGGTGATCAATTGGTATTCCAAAGCCATGCAGAGCGATCTAAGCGGATTACAGATATTCCAGATTCCCTCCCTGGATTCCGAACCATACGTTTCTGCGAAAGGTTGGCTTTGGACGATCGTGGATAGGGATGCAGAGGTCAATGAAACCATCCTGGAATTTGTAACCTTTTTCAGCGATGCGCGATTCCTGGCTGATTACAGCCAGGCGGCTGGCTTCTTGCCTGTGTTACCCCCCAGTCTTGAAATCTATGAAGATGGCGATACGATTGTGCAACTGAATACCATTCTGACTGCATCCCATGCTTTGCCTGCCAATGACCTCATTCTCGAATTAGGTCCGGTATTCCGAGATGCAACACTCATGGTAATGAGTCAGGATTATTCAATGGAAGAGATTGTTGAGATCTCACAAAGACAAATAGAGGCATTGCAAACGAAATGAAGGAAGAACCTGAACAAACAAATCGCCCTTGGTTTAATGTAACGAATATACTCATTGCCATCATCCTTTTGTTTCTTCTTGTCTTTATCGTTTGGAATCAATCCATCTCAGAAAAAATCTACCTGGCTGAGGAAGAACGTGCTCTGGTCATGGCTACAAGCACGCCGACCGCAGCAGTCAGCTTGCCCATTCCTGCAGAGTTTTATAGCGAACCAGCAGATACATCAGGTATTATTCTTGCTGGGATAATTTTGCTGATGATCGTCTTTATAAGCTCGTTTTGGAAAATCAGGAAATTGAAGAACAAATAACCAAAAAAGGTTTTCCACAGGAAAACCTTTTTTGGTTGTTCCGCGTATATGGAATGTATATCGAATGATAAGGAGAAAGGAATGATCAAGGAATTTTCAAAGAAAAAATGGGTGGGCATTGTACTGGTTGTTTGTCTGATCACGTTGCTGCCGGCAGGCGCAGTGTATGCGGCTGATTTTAGCCATGATGGAATTGTTGGTGCAGGCGAGGTGATCGATGATGATGTATTTCTATCCGCTGACCAGTGTGAAATGAACGGGTCGGTCAATGGAAACCTGGTTGCTGCCTGCCGACATGTCATTGTTAACGGTAGCGTGGCAGGCGATGCGTTCCTCTTCGCTGAAACCGTATCAATCAGCGATACATCTGTCATTGATGGAAACCTGTTTGCCTTCGGTGCTAATGTTGAAATAAACGGCAATGTTTCAGGGTCCACAGCCAGTGCGGCTGCATCTGTTCTGCTTGGTTCCGATGCAGTGGTAGGAAGGAACCTCTACTTTGCTGGATTCCAGGGAAAACTGGAAAGAGGCGCCTCGGTGGGCATGGATATCTTTGGCGGGGCTAATCAGATTGTCATGAACGGCACTGTCGCGCGCGACCTCAATGCAGACGTAAACGCGTTTGAACTGCGCGGTGGCATTGGAAGGAATGCATCCATTCAACTGGGCACTGGAAACGAAGACATCGATGTTACGTTGTATTCATCACCCTGGGCAAATTATTATCCTGCGAGTCTGCCAACGGGTATACGCTTCTATGAAGGTGCTTCCGTTGGTAACAATCTCTCCTATACATCTGTTACAAATATCGATTCGCAGCTTCAGGATTTTGTGCAGGGCAAGATCGTTTTTAACCAAGTCGTTTCAACGGATAGTACCTCTAAAAATACCAGAGCCTTTTCATGGAATAGATGGTTTGCTGATGACTACTCTCGTTTTCGAATCGGCACTGCATTCAGCGGGTTGATCAGTTATTTTGCCTTGGGTGCTTTGGCTTTATGGCTGTTCAAAAAGCACATGGCAAAGGTGCAGGCAACCGGCAAGGCATTCCCTGGAAAAGCATTTGGTTGGGGCTTTTTGGTCATCCTGGTTGGAATGTTGAGTATTCTCCTTGTACCGGTGACTTTCATCCTATTGGGTGTTTTCCTGGGTGTGATCTCATTGGGTGGGTTGCTGTTCACATGGTATGGCGTGATTGGATTAACTATCGCGTTGGCTTTCGCTCTGTTCTTCCTGGTGGTCTTTACCCTCAGCAAAGTTGTGGCCAGTTATGTGATGGGCGCCTGGCTGATGCAAGATGTTTTCAAGACCCGGGCACAGAACCATTGGGTTGATCTTCTGGTTGGTGTGGTATTCTACGTGATCTTGCGAGCGATACCCTACGTGGGCTGGCTGGTCGGTCTGGCAGCCAGTTTATATGGAACAGGCACGCTCTTTATCGCGTTCACCAAAGTAGAAAAAGAAAAAGAATCCAAAATAGTTGACAGTAAATAGTTACGAAAGAACCCGCTCGAGCCGAGCGGGTTCTTTTTTCTATAGGCTATGCAGGTAGGATGAGAAGAGGCGTGATCATTTCCTGTGGCGAGAATCCGCCATGCCTGCCCAATAGCTGGTTCTCTTTATGCGCCCACCACCAATATGCATTTCCTGTCGGAAAAGCGACGAAGTTCCCCAAGCGGTTCTGGATATCAGGTGTCATGATTTCTTTTCCAAAGACGCCCCATTTCATCAATTGCTGCGCAGGGATCAGGCTGAATTCCCCTCTCCAGCGCTGCTCGACGTATTCCCTGAATGACTTCTCCATTCCCGCTTTTATGAACAGGTAGGGGAGACGGCTTTCACCGCTAGGTGGAATTTCCAGATGGCTCATGAATTCCTGGTCGTTTCTCACTTCATAGAGCGGGTGTATGTGCGTTGGAATCTGTCCGTGATCGGAGGTGATTAAAAATAGCGTATCGTACGTAGAGCGGCGTGATCGCTCGCATAGAAAATTTTCCAGTACATGCGCAAACCACTGCCATGCATGACGGGTCTTGCGGCTATTGGGTCCATAGTGATGAGAGAGGGTATCAATATCACTCCAATACAGATAGAGATACTTTCGAGATGCGTGCTGACACTCTAAGAGGTCATTCACTTTTTGCAACATATCCTGCGGAGTGGTAAAGGGAATTTTTTCAACCTCAGGCAGGAGCATGCGTGATAGACCCGAATCACAGATCATTTCGTGTTGAAATGCGAAAGGGTGAATTCCGAATTTCTTTAAATGAGCACCAAATTGGGGAACCGGTAGGAATTTGCTGAGGTCCCAGGGGATGGATTCGGATTCATTCGCCGGCACAGGATGAACTTGTGTTTGCAGGATCATGTTCACTGTGATGCCGAATTCTTTGAGAAATAGTTCATAACCGATCACGCCGTGCTCTGCGGGCATTTTTCCGGTCCATAAACTGGTCAGTGCATTGGCAGTGGTGCTGGGCACCACGCTGGTGAGAGGTGAAAAAATTCCCATTTCCCTTATGTTTTGCCAACAGGGTGTTGACCGTTTTTTTTGGATCCCTTTTTCCAGCCAGTTCTGCATTTGTTCGAATGCCAAGCCATCGATCACTAACAGCATGATATTCTTTATGGAATCCAGCGAGATGGGCGGGTCAGGGAGATCCAATGCGGAGTCTTGCAACGCCGGGATCTGAAACCAACGGCAGATGCTGGCAGGAATGTTCGCCAAGTTCAACCCATGGTAAAAAGGAAGGATCCCTATTGGCGCTCCATCCAGACTATGGATCTTGTGTTCTTGAATACGGGCTAAATTCTTTAAAGTAAGATCGAACAAAATAGAAGCATCCTATGATTGGGCAACTGTTGGATATAACTATACTGCATGCGCGGTATTTTTGCTGCTTGGGATTATTGATATAATGAATTATCTCTCTTCGGGATGACACTGTATGCGCCAAGAAGTTCTGACATGGAATGATATTGACCTGTTGATCGATCACCTGGTTCCACAATTTGATGTGATCTTTGATGCCATGCTTCTGATCACCCGCGGGGGGATCATTCCGGGGGGATTGATTGCAGAAGCGTTGGATATCGAAGAGATATTAACTGCATCGGTTGACTTTCCTGCTGAAACTCGGGATGGGCAACAGCAAGACGTACAGCATAAATTCCTGGCACTCCCACAATTTATCCAATTCCCTGATGCCTCTCTGTTGTGTGAAAAACAGGTCTTGATTGTAGACGACGTGTGGGGTTCAGGGCGGACGATCAGTGTTGTCAAAAACCGCGTCAGGGGAGCTTATGGCATTCCTTATACCTGTGTGCTGCATTTCAACCCTCACCGCAATCTTTTCGGGACGGAAAAGCCAGATTATTACGCAGCGATCACCGATGCTTATATCACGTATCCCTGGGAGATAGATATGGGGAAATCACGTATGCTGCCTTTCAATTGCAAATGATCTATGGGATCAAGATTTTTAGATACTTCTCAGCCATAGTGTGCATGTCAAAACGGGCTTCGGCGCGTTTTCTGGCAGCCGAACGAAACTTTGGTTGGGCTTGATACACTTCAAGCCCCGCCTCGCAGAGGGGTTTGAAATCGGGTGGTTCCAGTGACCAATAATCGGCACCGTACGGTACGACCCTGCCAGCATCACCCTGTACCAATTCAGGCAGAGAACCGGTTGCAAAGCTGACCACGGGTAAACCACAACCCATGGCTTCGATGACCGTGTTGGGACAGGCTGCGTTGATCTCAGCCGGGAAGAAGATGTGCGCGCTGCGATCCAATTCCGGAATATCGGTCAACGGCATAATTCCCAACCAGCGGATTGACACGTTTTCATACGCAGGAAGCGCTGCAAGCATTCTTTGGGGGGCTCTGCTGGCGATGACCAGTTCGATGTGCTTTCCACTTATCTCTGCCATCCCTTTGGCAAATCCCACTGCGTTCCATAGATCGCGTTCATGACCTCCATAGAAGCTGCCTTCCACGACCATGATACGCATCCGATCGGCTGGTGGGGTGCCATTCCCTATGGGTGAGAATATTGTCAGGTCTGCGCCGTTATGAATCACGGTATCTTCAACGGGCGCTTTGCCATATACCTGATCCCACCAGTTGCGCGTGAAATCGCTTTGGTAGACGATTGCATCGGCATAGGTTCGGCGGATGGTGGAGAGGACGTGATTGTTCCACTCGGCGCGCAGGTAGTGCTTTATGCCAGTTCTGGTCTTTTTATGCAGCCAGTTCATGCCATCCAGGCGCTGAACGATACGGATGTTTCTCTTCTTTGCGAAGGCAAGTTGAGCGAGATGGCTGCTGCCCCCAACCACCAGAATGGCTGCCACATCTTGCCGCTGCGGGTCGAAATGAACTTCAATTCCTTTCTGCTGCAAGCAGATGATCAGTTTCCTCTGAAACGAAGAAGGACCGCCGGTATGCTCTAATCGTGGAAATAGGCAAATGCTGCCAGTTTTCATGGTCAAGGTAAGGGGAAATTCAGGATTTCATTCACAATACGCTCGGCAGCATGACCATCACCAAACGGATTGGCGGCATGTGCCATGGCATTGTAATATTTTTGATCAGACAGCAACAGGTTGGTTTCACGAACGATCGTTTCGTAATTTGTCCCGACCAGCTTTAACACGCCGGCTTCCACGCCTTCTGGTCGCTCGGTCACTTCCCGCAGCACCAGGGTTGGTAATCCCAAGCCAGTCGCTTCTTCCTGTATTCCTCCCGAATCGGTTAACACCAGTTTGGCATTTTTCATGAGGTGTAGCAGTGGCAGATATTCGATCGGTTGAAAAAGCGTAACGTTCGGAATTCCATCCAGAATCTCATGAGCCGGTTGCTGAATGCTTGGATTCAAATGAACGGGGTAGACCAATTCCAGCGAATCGGCATTTTCCTCTGCAATAGTTTTGATAGCCCGGCAAATCTCACGGATTGGTTCACCAAAATTCTCTCTGCGATGTGCAGTAATGACGATGAGTTGTTTCTTTTTGCTCAAAATTTGCTTTTTTTCAAGGAATTCCTGAATTTCAGGTGGCATAGGCTCGTTGATGATCTGCCGCAGCGCATCGATGACCGTATTGCCGGTCACTTTGATAAAGCGCTCTGGTACGCCTTCGTTCAGCAAGTTCTTTTTGCTGAACGTGGTTGGCGCGAAGTGCAGATCTGCCACCACACCAGCGATCTTGCGATTGATCTCTTCTGGAAAAGGTGCCCATTTATCCTGCGTGCGCAGCCCGGCTTCCACATGCCCGATATGGATGCGCCGGTAAAAAGCGTTCAAAGCTGCTGCCATGACAGTGGTGGTATCCCCTTGCACCAGTATCCAATCAGGATTGACACGTTCCAGGACCGGATCGAGGTTTTGAAAGATATTGGCAGTGAGTTCAGCCAGGGTCTGGTTCTGGCGCATGAGATTCAAATCGATGTGTGGTTCTATGCGGAAAAGATTGAGAACCTGGTCAAGCATTTCGCGATGCTGCGCTGTAACGCATACGATGGATTCGATGCCCGCTTTGTTCTCCAGCTCCTGTACTACCGGAGCCATCTTGACCGCTTCAGGTCGCGTTCCAAAAATGGACAGCACTTTGATCTTTTTATTGTTCATACTTTGATTATAGTAGTTTATGGTTGACCCAGTTTATAAAACCGAAAACCGGCTTCTTCCCATGGCTCCCGCTGCCAGCCTCCGCACATATCCACTGCGATGTGGGCATTTGTCAGTTTGGCAATTTCCCTGGGATTCATATGGGTGAATTCCTGGTGAGCTACCAGCAGAAGCAAAATTTCGCAATCTTGCAAGGCTTCTTGCATAGAATTGGCTGTTTTGGCTGCCCCATGAAATCCGTCTGGTTTGTATGGTTCATAAACGGTAACTGCGGCTTGCTCTTTCAGGAGTAAATTGACGATCACAACAGCGGGCGATTCACGCAGGTCATCGATGTTGGCTTTGTAAGAAAGCCCCAGCGTGGTGACCTTGCGATGGGCGAGCGCGCCTAGTTTTTTCTTCATGTTCTCAATGACAAAACGGGGTTGGTTGTCATTGACCTCCCGTGCCGTATGAACAAGGGGTGAGATATCGGGCGCCGCTTCCACCAGAAACCAGGGATCCACACTGATGCAATGACCGCCCACTCCCGGACCAGGGTTCAGAATGTTCACCCTGGGGTGGCGGTTGGCGATCTGGATGGCTTCCCAGGCATCCACGCCAAAGCGATCTGCCAACTGCGCGAATTCATTGGCAATCGCGATGTTGATATCGCGGTAGGTGTTTTCCATCAATTTGACCATTTCCGCGGTGGTGGCATTGGTTACGAGAATATCACCTTTGACAAATGTGCTGTAAAGCTCTTTTCCGGCGGCAGCCGATCGTTCGTCGATTCCACCGATCACACGGGTGTTCTGGATGAGCTCTTCGAGAATCTTCCCGGGCAGCACACGTTCGGGTGAATAAGCCAGCATGAAATCGGCACCCGCTTTCAACCCGCTCTTTTCAAGAATGGGGGCGACAATATCCGTTGTTGTACGGGGCGGGGATGTTGATTCCAGGACGACCAAATTGCCTTTTTGTACATGAGGAATGATCGAGCGAGCAGCGGACTTCACCGCTTCCAGATCAGCTTTTTTTTCTTCGGTTATGGGCGTAGGGACGGCGATGATAAAGGCGTCAGCCGGTTCAGGTTCGTCGCTGATGGAGAGGTTTCCTGAATCCATGGCAGATTTCGCCAGCGTGCGCAATCCGGGCTCATAGATGTGCAAATGCCCATTCTGCAAGCCGTGCACGATCTCCTGGTTGATGTCGACACCGATGACATGGATGCCATGTGTGGCAAAAGTACAGGCAGTGGGCAGCCCGATATATCCCATCCCTAAAACACAGATCTTGTTATATGTCAAAGTCAGCTCCTCGACGTGGACAATGCCCCTATTATCCCATAATTCAAAAAAATTGGCTTTTGCGGGAATTGTTGAAAAGGATTTTCTGGCATGATAAACTTCATTAACTCTCAGAAAAGAGGACAGTATGCCGAAAACGATCTATCTGTTGGATGGACATGCGCTGGCTTATCGGGCGTTCTTTGCTCTGATGGCTACCGGATCGCGCTTTCAAACCCGCACAGGGGAACCCACTGCCGGCACCTACGGTTTCATCAATATTCTGCTTCGCATCATTGAGCAAGATGACCCGGAATACCTGGCAGTGGCTTTCGACACCGGAAAAACTTTCCGGCATGACCTGTATAAAGAATATAAGGCGACCCGTGAGAAAATGCCGGATGAGTTGATTCCGCAGATCGAACGCATTCGTACTTTGGTTGATACTTTCAACATCCCCCGACTCGAAATGCAAGACTATGAAGCGGATGATGTGCTAGGATCTGTCGCCAATCTGGCAGTCAAAGAAGGATTTGGTGTGAAGATCATCACCGGCGACCGCGATCTGCTGCAGCTTGTGAATGATCGCATTATTGTGAACCTGACAGGTTCGAAAATGTCGGAAGCGCAAGATTATTTTCGTGAAGATGTGAAGAAAGCATTGGGTGTCTTTCCAGATCAGGTGGTGGATTACAAAGCGCTTCTGGGAGACACTTCAGATAATATCCCCGGTGTAAAGGGAATCGGAGAAAAAACCGCCGGTCGGCTTCTCGAGGAGTACCCGCACCTGGATGATATCTATGCCAATCTCAATAAGGTCACCGGCAAAACCAGAACCCTTCTTGAAGAAGGGAAAGAAGATGCTTACCTCAGCTTTAAACTTGCCCAAATCAAGACCGACCTTCCTGTGGCTATTGATTTTGAAAAAGCGCGCACCCAGGAAGTGGATATTGAGAAAGTTCTGGCATTGTTGAAAGACCTTGAATTTCGATCTACCATAGAACGCGTTAAAAAAATTTTCCATGTTGTTGAACCAATTAGCACTGAAAGCACACAACCAGACCTATTCAGCGTTCCGGCGCAGCCCATTAATATCACTGTTGATCCGCAGTATGATCTGCACGTAGAGATGGTGAATTCAGAAGATTCACTGGCTGAACTCGTGCGGAACCTGAATAAAGCCGAATATCTCTCGTTGGACACAGAGACAACTTCAACGGATCCAATGCAGGCAGATCTGGTGGGAATTTCGCTGGCAACTGAAGCGGGCAAAGGATATTACATACCGGTCGGTCATAAGACGGGTGAAAAACAACTGTCCCTTGATCAGGTGCGAAACGCACTGGGTCCTTATTTCATGCGTGAATCTTTGAAAAAAGTAGGTCACCATCTGAAATACGACTGCATTGTTCTCATCAACCATGGGTTCACCGTCAAACCGCTTGCCTTCGACACCATGATCGCAGCCTGGTTGCTTGAGCCTTCCTCACATCGTCTGGGATTGAAAGCTCTGGCAGAGATTGAGTTAGGGATAAGCATGACCCACATTGAGGAATTGATTGGCAGTGGAAAACATCAACTTTCTATGGCGGAAATCCCCGCGGAAAAAGTGGCTCCGTATGCAGCCGCTGACGCTGAAGTCCCTTTAAAGCTGATGAAAATCTTCACGGACCGGCTTGAGAAGAACCAATTGTTCGCTATCTTTGAAAAGATCGAAATGCCTCTGGTGCCGGTATTGATCGATATGGAAAGGAACGGTATTTCGATCGACAAACAGTTTTTCAAGGAATATTCTCAGGAGTTGAGCGCCAGAATGCGCGAGATAGAAAAAGAGATCTATCAGATTCTGGGTTATCCGATCAATATCAATTCCACCCAGCAGCTTTCCAAAGCCTTGTTCATTGACCTGGGCTTGAAAAACCCCGATTCGGGCGGCAAGACCAAGTCGGGACATTTTTCCACCTCTGCATCCGTCCTGGAGGAAATGCGCGGGCAGCATAAGGTTGTGGACCTGATCCTGGAATATCGTGAGCTTTCCAAACTGGTCTCTACCTATCTGGAAGCACTGCCTAAACAGGTAAACCCCCGCACTAACAAAATTCACACCTCATTCAGCCAGACCGGTTCAGTCACGGGCAGGCTGGCATCCTCCGAACCGAATTTGCAGAATATCCCTATTCGCACAGATTTGGGTCATCAGGTGCGCAAGGGCTTCATTGCGGATAAAGGGCATGTGCTGGTTTCGGTGGATTATTCCCAGATCGAACTGCGTGTGGTAGCGCATATGTCAAAAGATCAAGCCATGCTGGAAGCGTTCCGCAAAGGCATGGACATCCATGCTGCGACTGCGGCGGCGATCTATAATGTACCAATTGATAAGGTGACCAAGGACCAGCGCCGGCACGCCAAAGCCATCAATTTTGGATTGATCTACGGTATGAGCGCATTCGGGTTAAGCCGAACCACCGATCTCACCCTGGCGGAGGCGGAGAATTTCGTGAAAACCTATTTTGAACGGTTTCCGAATGTAAAAACCTATCTGGATGGCATCCGCAAACAGGCTGCCAGTGCAGGGTATGTGGAAACCATGCTGGGCAGGCGCAGATATTTTCCGAATTTAAAGAATCCCATCAATGCGCAGGTGAAAGCGCGTGAAGAACGAGAAGCCATCAACGCCCCCATTCAAGGAACCGCAGCGGATATTCTCAAGATTGCCATGATCAAATTAGAGCCGGCTATTCAGAAAGCCGGTCTGCATGCCAAAATGCTGATTCAGGTGCATGATGAACTGGTGTTGGAATGTCCGGAAAATGAAAAACAGGACACCATTGCCGTGGTCAAAGAAATCATGGAAAATGCCTGTAAACTGGACATTCCGCTAAGCACCGATGCGCGCTATGGCAACAATTGGGCTGAGTTGAAGTAAGAACCTGGTTCTTTGCATCAGAGCCAGCGCGGGCTTCCTAACACCAGGTCTTCCTTGATGTGACTGTTATCGTTGAACAGACGGATAACCGGATTTCCCTTGTAAAAATCGATGATTGAGATTGACACGTTGTCTACCCAGTAGGGGATATAGCGCGAGAAATCACCACCCGTGTGGTAGTAGAGGCAGCTCTTAATAAAACCGCCATGTGACACCGCAGCCACGACTTCTCCCGGGTGCTTTTCTAAGATCATCTCGCTGAAAGATCGAATTCTTTTTTTCAAACTTTCAAGGGACTCGCTTCCCGGAACTTCGGGTCTAATGGGGCAATCGGAAAAGTCCGATTCACACCATTCGTCAATTTTTCTGAATAACTCTGGGTTGGTTTGGCGCAGTGAAGAGGTTTTGATTCCTTCAAGAATGCCAAAATTGTATTCGATCAAGTCCTGGTTGGGGATTGCCGGAATATTCAATGCCCGTGAAAGATATTCTGCGGTTTGCACGGTTCGCTGGAGAGGGCTGGTATACAGAGCGGCTACCTTATATTGGGATTTGACTCTGTCAGCTAACAATTGTGCTTCTTGATGCCCCTTTTCGGTGAGAGGGATATCGTTGATTCCTGAGATGAGAAGCTGGGTATTATGGATGGTTTGTCCATGACGGATAAGCAGCAGGCGCGTGAAGAGTTCATTGTTGATCGATAACATAGTTTTAAGCTAATTCCTTTTGTAGTGGAGTGAATTATTGAAGATTCTCAAAAGGTCGAACCTCGAGTGAATAAATTTCACAGACCCTCGTATCCAGCATACGACTTCTGATGCGGGGGTCCATATCTTCCAATTTGACTGAAGTGGTAATGACGGTCGGAGCTTTTGTTTCATAGCGAAAATTCAAGATCTGGAAGAGCTTTTCTTTTGCCCAGGGAGTGGTATTTTGTATTCCCAGATCATCCAGAATTAACAATTTGGCATTGCGGATCTGGTTGAAGACGGAATCATAGGATATCGGAGAATTGGGATTAAAGGTAGCCCTTAAGTGGTCAAGCAGATCGGGTACTACGGTAAATATCGGTTCATCGCCAGCCGTCTGCCGGTAATTGGCAATGGCAGCCGCCAGGTGGGTTTTCCCTGTTCCGTATGCGCCCAGGAATACCAGCCATCCAGTCGGGTTTTCCGCAAAACGCTGCGCTGCCAGGAAAGCTTGATCCAAACTCTTTTGTTCATTGGCGGGCAACTTTTCATTCTTCCGCGCAGAAAAATTGTTGAATGTGCGGTGATCGCTGAGATAAGCGAGGGTGGAAATGGGAGAATCTTTATGCTCAGAAAAAGGATCGCGGTAATCAGGGGCGATGATGCTAATCTTCATGACCAACTCGCGGTCATTGATGCGTGAACTGATGCGTTCATTGATTTCTGCGATATCCAGATTGGAAGTGATGACGGTGGGCAAGCGGTTCACATAACGATGGTTGATGATCTGGAACAGTTTTTCTTCAGCCCAGGGAGTGGAATTTTGCGTTCCCAGATCGTCCAATACCAGGAAGGGAATATCTCTGATCTCTGAAAAACGTGTTTCAAATGACGCCTCTTCGCCGCTGAAGGCGTAGCGTAACCAGTCCAGCAGGTCGGGCACTGTGAGGAACAGGGTTTGCATGCCATTGCTGATGATTTCGTTGGCAATGGCAGCCGCCAAATGGGTTTTCCCGCAGCCGAATTTCCCGGTCAAGAACAACCATCCGTTTGGTTGTGATGCGTAGGCTTTCGAGCTTTTAAAAGCTACTTCTAAACTTTTGTTAGCGTCCTTTTCATTTGTCCTCCCATGAATATTGAAGGAATCGAAAGTCATAGAGCGAAATGATTCGACATTGCTGACATTGTACAGGTGTTCTTCTTTGAGCTTTCTCACCTGCTCCTGGCGACAGACGCAGATCTCCATCTTCCCGAAGTTCGGGTCATTGACTGGCAGGTCATAACGCACAAAACCAATACCGTGGCAGATGGGACAATTGGGGTCACCGGGTAAAGCAGCTTTCTTTTCAATTTTTGATGAATTTGCCATATTTGCCTTTGGTATATTGTTTGTAATCCTCTTCAGCGTGTCTTTGATCTCTTCCATTGCGACCTTCTTCTTTCCAATTGGTCAAGATGGCTTGAATATAGCGCCATTTGCGCACATTGTTCACCACGGCGATGCGTATGGCTTCTTCCAGCCATTCTCTGGGGTACTCTTTTTCAGCATCTTTCAAGGCGTCTGCGATAAGCGGTGTGAGCGGACCAATGTTTTCTTCATAAAGATTGAAAACATCCGTATGGACTAGATTGACAGAACGAGACGGAGCGTTCTGGTTCTGCAGTTGCGATGCCTGCAATCCGCGAACGGTGTTCAGGTAAAAAGTTTTCCCTTTTTGAATTTCTTCAAGCGTATTTCCGATGAAAGTGCCAGTTTTCAGGTTAGCATCTATTGCAGAAATTATTCCTTCCTGGATCTGTTCGGGATAGTCGCCCAGTTGATTGATGAATTCAGGATACGAATAAAAATCTTGCAAGGTAAGCGGGTTGGCTTCATCTCCGCTTTGTTGCGCTAACCAGATGGCAAATAGAAGGACTTTAAGTTGCGGGGCATCCTGAATTTCTCCGACCGTGTCGAGAAGAAAACGAGCGGAGAGATGAACGTCCTTGAGATCCAAAACATGTTTGCTCATTCTTTGGGAACCACTTTTCTGCGGGGTTCTTTTTCAACTTGCGCTGCATTTTCAAAGCGGGCGATCTCATTCAAGAATACGATCTGGATACCGGCGTGGGTGGGACCGTTTCTGTGTTTGGCGACGATGATCTCAGCCGAGTTTTGTTTGCTGATGTCTTTATCGGTGATATCGGGTCGATGGATGAACATGACGATATCTGCATCCTGCTCCAAACTGCCAGATTCGCGCAGATCGGAGAGCATGGGTCGCTTATCGGTGCGTTGCTCCACGGCGCGTGAAAGCTGCGCGGCTGCCAGCACAGGCACATTCAATTCACGGGCAAGGGTTTTCAGATTGCGGGAAATATACGAAACTTCCTGAACCCGGTTATCATTGCGCGTATCGCCTGACATCAACTGCAAATAATCTATGACGATCAGATCGAGATGATATTCAAGATGCAATCTGCGGCATTTTGTGCGCATCTGCACCGGGGTAAGGGCTGGCGTGTCGTCCAGGAATATTTTTGTATTGCCCAGCACTTCAATAGCGTGGGTGAACAGCGGCCACTCGTCTTCTTCCAACCCTCCGACCCTGAGCCGTTGTGCGTTGATGCGAGTTTCCTGAGAGATCAAGCGCTGAACTAATTGCTCATTTGACATCTCGAGGGAAAAGAACGCCACATGTTTGTTGTGCTTTTGCGCGGCGTTCTTGGCAACCGTCAGAAGAAAGCCGGTCTTCCCGGTGGCGGGGCGACCGGCGATGATGAGTAGATCTGATTTTTGCATGCCACCCAGCACTTTATCCAGATCCACCAGTCCGGTGGGAACGCCCAGCATTTCTCCATTCCGTTCTGAAAGTTCAGTAACCCGGTCATAATATTGGCTAAGCACAATCTGAATGGGTTGCAGATCGCGCCGGATACGTCGTTCGCTCAGATTGAAGACTTCTCGTTCAGCCTCGTCCAGAACGTTGTTGATCCCTTTCTCCTGGTCGTAAGCCAGTTTTGCCATTTCGTTGGCAGCTCCCAACAAGCGGCGTCGGATGGATGTCTCTTCGACGATGTGTGCATACGCTTCTGCGTTCAACGAACTGGGGGTCTGGTTGATAAGGGACAATAAATAGGCTTGTCCACCGATCTCCCCTAATTGATTGCGTTTTTCTAGTTCCTCACTGACTGTCAGGATGTCGATCGGGATCTGGTTTTCATGCAGGTAGAGAAAAACTTCCCATATCCACCGGTTGCGAATGATGTAAAAGTTATCCGCTTCCAAAACCTGTGCCACGTCAAAGAATGAATCGGGATTGATAAGCACGGCACCCAGCACTGCTTCTTCTGCCTGCTTGTTGTGCGGTTGCGAATGGATGGTCTGCTCTTCGTTCGTTTGTAGATCGCTGAACTCGTTCATATCAAATGGCACTCATATTTTCTGAAGAATCATCATCTTCATCCTTTTCATCATCCTCATTATCGTCCTTTTCGCCATTCTGATCGAGTTTTTGTAAATATTCTTCGAAGACGGATAGCCGATCAACGTCCTTTTCTCCTTTTTCAGAAGAAGTAGGAGGTTCGGATGAAGGCGCATGGATGTCTTGCCTGAAAGTCGATACATATTCTTCTTCTACGGGTGTGATGCCGGCTGATTTCATAATCTGTTCTGAAATGAAAATGGGCACGTGGGTCCTCACTGCCAGCGCCAGCGCGTCAGAGGGTCTGGTATCGAGCAGGATCTTTTTTCCCTTTTGAACGATCTCCACGATCCCGTAGAAAATGTCATCTTTCAATTCGCTGATGATGATACGGTTGATCGACCCTCCCAGTTCATCAATGGCACTTTTAATAAGATCATGGGTCTGAGGGCGTGAGATTTCAATTTCCTGTAACGCAATGGTAATGGATTCTGACTCGTAGGGTCCGATCCAGATCGGCAGGTATCGTTCATTATTCGCATCCTTCAGAATAATGATTCGTTGTTGGCTGGTCAAGCTCATGCGTATGCTGTCAATGGTTGCCTCAATTAAATCTATATCAACCATACAATACTCCTGGGAAATCTTTCTGCTATTTTAACATGTAAGCCGTCAAAAAATGTATAATCAACAAAACCATGTATTTATTTTAAGGATGTTGTATAATTTTTTGTAATGATTACCACCATCACCGCCGCCGCTAGGGAACTGGCAAATTGGTTCCAGAGACTTTTATGAGCACATAAACAAGGCGACAACACACTCTATGAAATTATCAAAACCACTTATACTGATTGTCGAAGGAAAACGTTCGGATAGGTCTTCTTTTTCGGGTGGGCTGATCAAGAAAGATTATGATGTGCATTCGGTTCCTAGTGGTAATGATGCAATAAATTTTCTCGAGCAAGAAAAGCCACAGGTGGTGATCGTTGATGCGTCTTCTTTGCGCACCGCAGGAAAGCGCATTTGTTCGGCATTGCGCAAAGAAATTCCGGAAATTCCGGTAATCTTGATCGTTGATGCGGGCACGGATATTGCCAGGATCAAAGATGCGAATGAAGTTTTGGTTTTCCCCTTTACATTGCAGAAGCTGTTGAATCGAATTAAGCCTTTTGTACAGCGCGATGATCTTAATATCCTTGAAGTTGGTCCCATTAAACTGGACCTGACGCAGAGGTGGGTTTATTGCAATGGGAAGAACGAGCGCTTGACCCCCCGTCTGTTTATCATCATGAAAACACTCATGCAAAAACCCGGAAAGCTTATCAAACGGGAAGAGCTGTTTAAGACGCTCTGGGAAACAGAATATGTAGGGGATATGCGTTCCCTGGATGTTCATATCAGTTGGTTGAGGAAAGCCGTGGAGAAAGATCCGCGTAAACCCGAATTCATTAAGACCAGGCGGGGGGTGGGATATTACCTGGATCTATCGGAAAAACCAAAAAAGAAATAAAAAAAGAAGGTTCAAAACCTCTTTTTAGTATCCACTCTACCCAAGTAGATTTACCAAAGTCAGCAGCAGTCCACCGGCGATCACGCTTGCCAGTTGCCCGGCTGTGTTGGCACCCATGGCATGCATCAGGATAAAGTTATCAAAATCCTCGTCCTGAGCCATCTTTGCCGAGAGCCGTCCTGCCATAGGGAAGGCACTGATCCCGCAGGCACCGATCAGGGGGTTGATCTTTCCTCCGGAAAAGAAAGCCATGATCTTTCCAAAAAGCAATCCCATAGCGGTATCCAGGATGAAGGCGATCAAACCCAATCCCAGTACTTTCAAAGTGGTTACCTGCAGAAAGCTTTCTGCCTGCATGGTACCGCCAATGGTTAATCCCAGAAAAAGCGTGGCGATGTTGATGATCTCATTTTGCGCTGATTTGTTCAGGCGCTCTACAACGCCTGATTCCTTTAACAGATTCCCCAGCATCAAGGCTGCGATCAGTGGTGCAGCTTCTGGCGCGATCAAACTGACCACCACCGTGACCGTGATCGGGAAAATGATCAGGGCTTGTTTGGATACTGTGCGGGGTGCATACTCCATTCGGATCAGGCGTTCTTTGCGAGTGGTGAGCAGCTTCATCACCGGGCGTTGGATGATGGGAACCAGGCTCATATAAGAATAGGCAGCCACAGCAATAGGTGCCAGGAGTTCGGGGGCGAGCTTCCCTGAAACAAATATTGCCGTTGGACCATCGATGGCGCCGATGGAGCCGATGGATGCCGCCTGTTTCAGATCAAAACCCAGCAATATCGCCAGGATAAGTGTGGCAAAAATGCCAAATTGACCGGCTGCCCCAAGCAACGCCATCTTGGGCTGTGCCAGCAGCGGGCTGAAATCGATCATCCCACCCACGCCGATGAAAATGAGCAAAGGGAATAATTCCGTTTGTATTCCGGCTCTATATAAGACCGAGAGAAACCCTGTTCCATCGGCTGTGGCTGCCATGCCCAGGTTTGCCAGAATGCAGCCAAACCCGATCGGCAACAACAGAACTGGCTCGTACTCCTTTTTAATGGCAAGATAGATAAGGATCAATCCCACCAGGATCATGACAATATTCTTCCAGCTAAAATCTCCAATATCGAAGGTGAAAATGCTCAGGATTTTTTGCAAGTCCATGGTTTCCTCATCATCCTCAGTCTTTGAAGCGTATCAATGTTTGTCCATGACCTACCTGATCACCACCTGCAACCAGGATCTCACCGATAACTCCCTCTCGGTTAGCGCGGATGGAATTTTTCATTTTCATGGCTTCCAGAATGCACAGTTCCTGACCGTATTGAACCGCGTCACCCACTTTGACCAGAATATCCACGATCACGCCAGGGATGGGTGCTGATATTTCGCCACTGGCTTTAGCGGGGTCCTGAGCAGGTGCTTCGATCTTGACCTGCTGAACCGTTGCTCCAGTTTCATACGGAATTTTTTGTGGCGGGGTGGACAGAATGCTCTCTTCGGGCCAAACCTCGAATGGTTCGCCGTTCACGCTGGCTTGAATCGGTCTGGTATGGATATCGCCCACAACAACTTCATAAGTAGTGTTCTGGATTTTCACATGGATTTTCATTCCGTCCTCACTTTGTGTGTTTTGAATATGGCAGACTGCGGTGACTGCGCTGTACGCTTTGCCAGGGAGTGAGCGCTTCTTGCTGGCAGAGGGGGGTTGGGATGGTGGTGGAATTTTGCAAGCGAATGGCAGTTGCCACTGCCGCTGCCGCCGCTTTCTGTTTCAATGTTCTTTCATCGTTGGCAGAGAAGGTGGAATCTTGTGGTTCATTTTCTTTCTTCCTCTTTCGTGTGAGATATACCAGCAATTCCATCATTCCCCACAACAAAAGAATGCCCACAAAGACCAGAATAATCCCGATGAGGGTGATCCATAGCGCTGTTGTTAAATTTGTATTTGCCATGAACACTTCTCCTCTTATACCGGAGCGTTCCCATGTTTGCGCATGGGATGTTGCACCTGTTTCTGGTGCAGTGTCTTCAAGGCAGAAATGATGATTGGTCTGGTCTGGCTTGGTTCGATCACGTCATCAATATGTCCGGCATGGGCGGCTGCATAGGGGTTCAGAAATTTCTCTTTATACAATTCGGTCACCGCGAGTCTCTCTTTAGCTGGATCTTCTGCGTTCTTGATCTGGTTCGCGTAGAGGATGTTAGCGGCGCCTTCTGGACCCATCACGGCTATTTCCGCAGTTGGCCAGGCAAAAGTGAAATCAGTGCCCAGATATTTGCTGCTCATCACAATATACGCCCCTCCATATGCCTTGCGGGTTACCACGCTGATCTTGGGAACCGAGGAAGTGGAATAGGCGAATAGAACTTTTGCGCCGTGGCGTATGATCCCTCCGTGTTCTTGATTCACGCCTGGTAAAAAACCGGGTGAATCAACAAAAGTGATGATCGGCAGGTTAAAACAATCACAGAACTGCACGAAGCGGCAGATCTTGTCGGAGGCGTTGATGTCTATGACGCCAGCGATGATGCTGGGTTCTTGCGCCACGATACCCACCGCACCTCCATCCATTCTGGCGAACCCGATAATCGCGTTGGGGGCAAAAGTGGCTTGCAGTTCAAGAAATGAGCTGCGGTCCACAATGCGATTGATCACGTCGTGCATGGAATAGGGCACGGATGAATCAAGCGGCACGATGGCATTCAATTCCCTATCTACGCGATTCGCATCATCTGAAGGGGCGACAAAAGGAGGGTTTTCCGCATAGTTGGCTGGCAGGTAGTTAAGGATGGTCCGGCATAACCGCAATGCGTCGCTTTCCGTTTTAGCGGTCAGGCTGGCTGTACCGCTGGTGGAAAGATGAACATTCGCGCCGCCCAACTCTTCAAAATCAACTTCTTCGCCGGTCACTGTCTTAATCACATTGGGACCGGTGAGGAACATATAAGATTGTTTCTCGACCATGATGATGAGATCAGTCAGGGCGGGGGAATACGCGGCGCCGCCCGCGCATGGACCCAGAATGATGCTTATTTGTGGGATGATGCCGGAGTATTGTGAATTCCTGCGGAAAATCTCGCCATAGCCACCCAGGCTATACACACCTTCCTGAATGCGCGCGCCGCCAGAATCGATCAGCCCGATGATCGGGGCGCCGTTTTCATATGCCAGATCCATGACGCGGCAGATCTTGGAACTTTGCATTTCACCCAGCGCTCCCCCCTTCACGGTGAAATCTTGCGCATAGACAAATACCGTGCGCCCATTGATTTGTCCGTAACCCGTGACAACGCCATCACCCAGGGTCTTATCTGAACCTTGGGCAGTGGAATCGTTGCGTGGGGTGATGAATTGACCGATCTCGTGAAAACTCCCACTGTCCAACAGCCTGTCCAGGCGTTCGCGTGCGGTCATTTTCCCTTTTTCGTGCTGTTTGGCAATCCTGTCTTCTCCACCACCCACGAAAACTTCATTTCGCATTGCTTTCAGCTTTTCCAGCTTATCATCACTTTTCATGGTAAATCCCTGTTTCGTTTTTGATTATGATTTATTGTAATTGAAAGCGCAAATCTTGTACGATTGTAGGAGAAAAGGATATTGCGGGCTAGGTACTTTAATACTATATTTTCTAGTATGGTATCGGTTCACCGACTGATGGTTTGAGATTTCCATTCCAATTCCAGTGGTTTCAAAGCGTGCCGACATAGAAAATTGACCAGCCAGAGCTCACGTTTCTGACGGAATTCCCCATTTCTCCGAACTGTCCATAATTTCTCTCAACAAAGTCACTACAGGCACGACGTGGGGCTTCGGCATCGCCTTCAAGTGCCCATTCGAAAACAGACTGCACGGACTCCTCCCTGATTATTTTGACAGGGATGAGATGAATTCTAAGAGAACAGACCTAATACCAAAGTAATGATCAGAAAGAGAGAGGTAAGAAGTCCGGTGAAAGCCAGCAAAATCCCATATGGTTTCAAGGTCTCATTCTTTGCCATTCTGGGTGCGAAAAATGCGTTCAGCCCATTGATGATTACAGCCAGTATGGGGATGATGACAACGTTTGCTGTAGATTCAAAAAAAATGAGTCCAACCTGCATGGTGTCGTGCGTGTTGACGATGAATCCGAAGAGCACAAACAGCAGCAGCGCCAGGAAAATGCCCACTACAAGTGGAATGTACAAGGCGGGGTTGGCGCGCACAGTAGTGGCTGGTGATTCCATTTGGATGGATTTCCGCTCCAATGGGGTTATAGAACCTGAATAGACGGCTTCCTGGATTCCTTTTTGGAATTGCTGTGCATCCATGGGAGATAGAAACAAGACCTCTCGGCTGGTTCCGATCAAAAAGGCGTTCTCATAACTTGTTGCAAAGAACAGGATATCTCCCAGGTCCTGGTAGAAGATATGTCCGGACAATATGCCGATCTTTCCCAGAGCTGGAAAGGGGACGGCATATCCCATTTGATCATAGGGACGAATCCATTCGATTTCCTGAATCGGAATGACCATTGTTTGGAACCCCCAATAAATGGTCAAGCCATCTCGATTGATTGCGTATCTGCTGCGAGCAATGCGGATGATTTGGAAAATGAAAAAGATGGCAGGTATTGCAAAAAGGATTGCCAGGATATAGCCCAGAATGCGAAACCCTTCATTTTGCATTGAACTGGTGATGAGAGCACTGCCCACGCTCAAGCCAATGCATAAAATGCCAAACACGAGGCTATTGGCTATGGTTCTTCTGATTGGAAGTCGGTATATCTGCTCACCATCCATACTACAACGATCTTCGGATCCCTTCGCAAACTTGCAGTACCTCTTCTTCTGTCATAACGCTGGAGAAAGGAAGTGCCAACCCGCGATTCCCCAGGTCTTCCGTGACGGGAAAATCACCGGGTCTGTAACCGAATTGATCGGCAATGTATGGTTGCAGATGAATTGGAAGAAAGTAAGGTCTTACATCGATTCCGTTCTGGATCAAGCGTTTAGCGAATGCGTCACGATCCATAGAGCCGCTCACTCTGATCACATAGACGAACCAGCTCATGCGGGTTGTGGTGGGTAAGATGTGCGGCGTTTCGATCTGTGAGAATTCCTGTAAATAATCCTGGTACCAGGCAGCAACTCTTGCGCGGCAATCGAGCATATGATCCAAACGGCTCATCTGGGAATACCCTAACGCGGCGCTCATTTCATCAAGCCGGTAGTTGTAACCAAGATACGTGTGTTGAAGCCATGCATCACCCGGGGCACGCCCCTGGTTGCGTAAGGCTTGCATATAGGCAGCAGCGGCTTCATCGTCTGTGACGATTACTCCACCTTCTCCGGTGGTGATCTGTTTGTTCGGATAGAAAGCGAAGACCCCATAATTGCCGAACGTGCCAGCCTGTTTGCCTTTGTATTCTGCTCCCAACGCTTCACAGGAATCTTCGATTAATACAAGCTGGTTATCATCGCAGATTTTTCTGATGATGTCATAATCTGCCGGTTGACCGAATACATCTACACTCAGAACCGCTTTGAGTTTCTGATACTCTGCATGATTTTTTCTCGGCAACCATCGGGCAGCAGATTTTCCGCCTTGTCTTATATCATAAACTGCCTGTTGGAGTTGCGCTGTGTTTAAATTTCCACTGGCAAGATCAACATCCACGAAAACAGGGGTGGCTTTTTCAAAAAGGATCACATTGGTGGAAGAGATAAACGAGAAGGGGGTAGTGATGACCAGATCGTTCTGTTCTATGCCTGCCGCGCGAACGCACAGATGAAGACCGCTGGTGCCTGAGCTGACGCCCAGAGCATACCGGCTTCCGGTTCTTTGCCGAATCGATCGCTCGAATTGATCGATCTTTGGTCCCATACTGAGGGATGTGGTGTTCAAAACCTCCAGAACCGCCTGACGGTCATCGTCGTTGATCTCGGGGGATGACATTGGAACAGTGTTCTCATGTTTTTTATTCATTCATTTTCCTTGTACAGATGTGTTGTGCAGGCTAACGATGTTTTCGTGCCGGGCAGCTAACAAAAGTTCCATGATTTGGGCTGCTTCCTTGATCTGCGATTTCTCATCCGTCCTGGATTTTATTTCGACTCCACCATTTGACAAAGATCTGGAACTGACGGTCAAACGAAAAGGGATACCCAGCAGGTCAGCGTCATTGAATTTTACACCCGGGCTAACTTCGCGGTCGTCGTATAAGGTTTGTAGACCAGAATTTTGAAGTGTTGTGTAAAGCGAGTCTGCAGTCTGGCGGGTCTCTCCGCTCTTATCTTCAAGATGAATGAGGTAAACTGGAAAAGGTGCGAGGTGTGCTGGCCATGTCAGCCCCTTAGCGTCATGATGCTCTTCGGCAATGCAGGTCATCAGTCTTCCCAGCCCGATTCCATAAGAGCCCATCACGATCGGTTTTGAGGTTCCATCTTCATCCAGAAAATTGCACCCCATGTGTTCTGAATAGAAAGTGCCCAGCTTGAATATGTTCCCAACTTCTACGCCGCGCTGGGCGGTGAGGGTTTTTCCACATTCAGGGCAGGGCAGCCCCTGGTCTGCGCAGGCGATATCAGCGATGATATCAGCTTTGAAGTCTCTGCCGTAATTTACATTCAACAAGTGGTATCCTGTTTCGTTGGCTCCCGCAGCCAGGTTTCGCAAATCAGGGATTTCATCATCCGCCACTACCAGAATATTCTTCAGTCCGATCGGGGAGGCATAGCCCGGAACGGCTCCACTGGCTTTGATCTCATCATCCATGGCAGGACGCAACTGCCTGGCGCGGAGAATATGGCTGAGTTTGGTTTCGTTCAATTCCAGATCACCCCGTAAAAGTGCCAAAACGAGCTGCCAGCCATCTTTGCGCTCCGCCATGATGAACACTGCTTTAGCGGTTTTTTGTGCGGGGATATTGAGATATTCCACCAGCTCTGCGATGGTTTTCTTGTGGGGGGTAGCAACTTTGCTTATTTCCTTCAACTCTTCGTTTGTGGGTGAAGATTTTTGGGATCTGGCAATCTGGCGATTGGCTGCATAATGACAGGAATTGCATAAAATGATCGTGTCTTCACCGATGGGGGTCAGGTACATGAATTCATGGGCGTAGGTGCCTCCCATCATGCCGGTGTCCGATTTGATCGCCATCACGGGCAAGTTGCAGCGTTCAAAGATGCGGGTATAGGCGTGAAAATGCGCTTGATATTGTTTTTCTAGTCCATCCTCATCTTTATCGAGGCTATAACTGTCGAGCATGGTGAATTCGCGCGCGCGGATCATCCCTGCCCGTGGGCGAGGGTCGTCGCGCCATTTAATCTGCAACTGATAGATCAAAGTGGGGAACTGGCGGTAAGACTGGATGACGTCGCGGGTTACCGCGGCTACAGCTTCTTCATGGGTCATAGCCAGCACCATATCTCGACCGTTGCGATCTTGAAACCTGCCCATTTCTTCGTTGATGGAATACCAACGCCCGGTTTCTTGCCATATCTCCGCCGGGTGCACAAGGGGCAATGATACTTCCTGCCCCCCAATGGCATCCATTTCCTGGCGAATGATTTCAGAAATTTTGGAAAGTGTGCGTTGTGCTAAAGGCAAGTAGCCGAATATGCCACTAGCCAGAGGGCGGATATAACCAGCTTGCATGAGGAACTGGTGACCAGCGCTATCTTTCTGATCAGATGACCTGCGCAGTGTTTGATGAAATAATTGGGATATTCTCATGATGGTATTGAAAAGAGCTTTTATTTTTCAATCTGTGGCTCTTGACCAGGGGTCTTGGCTTCTGCGGGTGTTTCTTCGAAATCCAACGCTACCTGTTCTTCCATGATGATGTTTCCACGCAGAAAAGCTCCTTCTTCGGTTGAAAATGCCACGATTTTGACATCTCCCCACACATGACCGGTGCTGCGTATCTCTAGTTTTTCAGCGGTGATATTGCCTTTGATGGCACCTGCTACGATCACCGTGTTGGCTTGAACGTTTTCGCAGGTGATCCGCCCGGTCTCTCCGACCACCAGTAAGCCATTTAAGTTAATCTCGCCTTCAAACGTGCCCTCTACCCGTACCCCCCCCTTCCCTTTGATGGAGCCCTTCCATATGATCCCGGCTCCCAACACGGAAGTCACACGTTCAATAGGGGTTATTTCTGGACGAGCGTTAGCGGCATTTTTACGGAACATGCTTCCATATCTCCTAAGCAGCCCTTATTTTCGGTAGATCTCTGGGGGGCCAAACCGTGCCAGCGTACACTCGCCCACCTTGCGGAACGTCTCCTTTGATCGTGGCGCCGTTGGCAATACGGGCGTATTTGCCGATGTGTACACCAATGTTCACATTCACGTTCATGCCTAACTGGGCGAAATCATCGATAACCACATCCCCAGCCAGCATTGCCCCGGGCGATAGATTGACGCAGATTCCGAGCACGTTGTCATGCGATACAACCACCGAATTGTTGATCAATGTTCCCATGCCTACCCGGGCGTTCCCACTGATGTAACTTTGTGCCAGCACCAATACCCCTGCTGCCAATTGTGCCGAAGGATCTATGTGCGCTGTTGGATGAACGACGGCGGGGCAGAGAAAGCCCACTTTTGCGAGGGTGTGAAAAACGTTCAAGCGAACCTGAAAATCGCCAATTCCGCCGACCGAGTTGACTGCCATGCGGATGCCGCGAGCGGCAAGCTCTGGAAGCACTTCAGCCCCTCCCAGCACAGGGGAGCCGATCACATCTGTCCCTTTTTTCATATGATCATCAATGACGCCCTCGATCTGGTAGGTTCCCAAGACCCGCACAGTTTCGATGATCATCTTGCTCAAACCACCCCCGCCATAGATGATCACTTTGGTTGGGTCAAAATCAAATACAGGCACTTTTATCTCATTTATTGTTTCTTGCATAGTCTTTTTATACCATGTGTCTATTCGATTAACGCGTTCACTTCTGCCAGTTGCATTTTGGCTTCAAAACGCCAGGGCTTGCTGATCCAGGGTTCTCCAGCGTATCCAATGCCGATACGAGGGGTCGCCTGAATTTTATCGTCTGGAATTGTAATCCCTTCTGTGATCTGTAGTATGCCATTTTGTTGGCAGAGGTCGCAACCGTTAAACGTGCCATCGATAGCAAGGGCGCGGGTAAGCTTTGCCGGTCCGTTGCACCAAAGCTCCTGCGCGATTCCCGCTCTGTTTTGCGAGATGACCTCCAAGCCATGGATGGGTTGGATAGCACGGATCAGTACGGCGGCAGGGTAGTCCTCGGCACCGGTCACGCAATTCAGAAGCCAGTGCAAACCATAGGTGAAATAGACATAAGCGCAACCAGGGGGTCCGTACATCACGGCATTTCGCCTGGTTTTCCCTCTGTGGGCATGGCAGGCTCGATCCTGCTCTCCATCATAGGCTTCCGTTTCTATGATGACCCCTGCCAGCAGATCGTCGTGAAGATTACGCACAAGTCGCTTTCCGATCAAGGATCGGGCAACATCTACCACGGGTCGTTCGTAGAAATCACGGCTTAGGGTTCTGCTCATCACGCTTCCTTTTTCTGCAGCAGCCAGAAATCATTGTTTTCCCATTCAAGATCTAAGCTTTCTTTGTTTTCCTGATAAACGATGGCGTGATCCATCTCTGTATTTTTAAAAAGACGTTCGATATTTTCTTTGATCCACATAATTGATCTGACGATCCTTCATATTTCAAGCTTTCATCTAATATTTTCCATTTGTGATTATAGATGGTATTTGCTGATAAAAAAGCTGAAAATACGCTATGCGTTTGAACAATTATAGGTTAATTTGTGTGTATACTCTGCCCTGGGGGAATTATTTTTAAGTTACGAAAACAGAATTGCTCTGGAAATTCTATCGAATAATTACAATTTTCTCGAAAATTGGTATATCCTATAATAGAAAATATTGAGTGAACGATCACAGAACTACGGGCGGCAATGAAGAAGGAAATGCAATTCAATTGTTAGTGTAACAAATTTTCTGTAAATTCAAAAAGAGTAGATCACGGTATTCTTTCAGAAGTTAGTGGAATAACCAAGAAAGGATAAGAACCATGATCTACAAGAGTGATTGTACATTAACACAAGAA
>Ga0228535_1000841_pt1 | contig 67286 bp, 62 predicted proteins | sample SJ1metagenome_FD_168457 | JGI IMG/M metagenome (GOLD analysis project Ga0228535, IMG submission 168457) | Enriched culture of PCE-dechlorinating microbial communities from Ithaca, New York, USA - SJ1 | ecosystem: Engineered > Modeled > Simulated communities (microbial... > Unclassified | place...
AGTAGCCCCGCTGGCGCAGAATTTCCACAGCTTTGCCGACCCATGGCTCGGTAAGGTTTAACCAGACCTGAAAAACAACGGCATTTTTTGCCCGTGCCTCATTTTCCAGACGGGAAAGTATGTCGCCAAAATTTCCTCCGGCCTGTGCAACCGCAATACGGGCCACACGGGCATAATCAAAAATCGATATCTTTGTTTGCGTCGGCACATTCTCCGGCAAAACGCCATCGGCCGCAACGATGTCACGCTGATCATCAAGACGAGCATAGATGCGCTTCAACAGCTCTTCATAAACAAGCGGAACAAAAATGCGATGCGGTTTGGGAACGTATGAGCGGAATACGTCCAGCGACGCCACACGCCCCGTAGCGCTTTTCTCCGCGGTATAAGCTTCAGCGGGCATTAGGGCTATCTCAATGGCCGCTTCTTTAAAACCTAAGGCGGCGACGGCCTTCTGCATTACAACATGATTACAAACAGGCTCGCCAAACAATTCCTCTATATGGCGATGTTCGGGAGTAAATTTTTCGTAAAGATATTTCAACATTTCCCTGTTTGCTCCCGCTTTGCGGTATTCCTTTAAAACCAGACCAACACCGGTTTCGTAAAGCCCCCGGCACGGGGCCGAGGGATAGAGATGACTGACGCCGATTACTTTACCGGAATCGGTACGGGCGACAACGGATATATAACGGCCGTCTTTGTTGGCGGCAATTATAGCTTCCGGGTCGTAAAATAGTCTAATGGGGTAACCTTCACCGTAGACAGCCTTAAACAGACTGGCTATGCCTTCCGCGTCTTCCGGCCGGAATTCATCCACATAAAATGATTCCGGTTCCTGTAATGTCGTTTTCTCATCTTCCCGATTCATTGGAATATTCTCCTTTTTCCAGATAACGAAGGATTATAATCAGTAACAAGCAAAACAATGTAAAGCCTGCCGCCGTGTAAAACAGAGCGGCAAAACCCGTACCCAGTGTGATCATCATCCCGCCCAGATAGGGCGTGAGGAAATATCCCGCGTCCATGGCAAACATTGTCATGTTGGCATTGAGGCCGCGCAGGGCCGGCGCAGAGCCGGAAAAGATCAATGCATTCAAAATGGGCAGCGCAATGCCCATAGTTCCTCCATAAATGACCGCCAGCAGGTAATAAAATAAAGGGGTGCGCACATTGGGCAGCACGAGAAGACACAAAACCAGTATGGACAGAACGAGCATTATAAGCCGTAATTTGTCTATCTTATCCAATACGACGGCGCCGAATATACGCACGGAAATCATTGTCACCATGGTGACGGTAAAAAAGACACCCACATTGCCGATACCCGTTTGCACGGAAAGGTTTTTCAGAAAATAGAAAAACGTGGCATGGGCAAGATAGATAAAAAGTATGGATATAAGCAGAATCACCACGACGCGCTGCCGGAAATTGTCCCGGATCTCGTTTATGGTCGGCCGGCGCATCAGGGCTTTGTCCATGCGGCCGAGCTTATTGACGATACGTCTGTACAATACGGCCATCAGCAAAATCGCGGCGACAGAGAAGACGGAAACACCGGCATAAATATCTGCTGCATTGCGGACCTTGGGCAGCAGGGCTTCGGCAAGCGGCGGGATCACGGCATAGGGGATCATGGTAGCAACGGAGAGCGCACTGAACCCCCGGCCGCTTTTTTCCGCGGGAATGAAGTTAACTATCAGGGAAATCACGGCGGATGTGAGAAGGACAAAAACAGCACCGTGAAGAATGCGCAGAACGATCATTGCCGTGACCGTAGTCACAAAAAGGTAAGAACAGGAGACAGCAACCAACAGCACAAGGGCGACCATAGCGATGCCGTAGGCGTTGCGTAAATGGAGCCAGGGCAGCACGAACAGGCGAAGTCCGAAGGCGGCCATCGGCTCCAGACCGACCAGAAATCCTCGCCAGACGACGGGAATTTCAATAACACCCAGATAATAATAGAAACTGTAAAATACGCTGACATTGCAAAATGCCGTTATAATGATCAGGCAAAGCACCAGAAATTCAAAGGTAAACAGGCTTTTTCCGCCCTTCTCAATGTTAATCATCAGCATCCTATGTTTTGAGAATTTTTTTCAACGCGGCAATGAAAGCCTCCATGGCTTCCATCTGTGCCAGTGTTACCCGGATATGGTTCGGATAGCGGAACCCGGTCATGGGACGAATCATTATTCCTTCATACATCAGTTTGCGGTAGGCCAGCGTATCGCTTCCGGGCAGCTTAATGATGATATAATTCCCCTCATTGGCAATAACGGAAAGGTTCATTCCGGCCAATTCCTCCCGTAAAAATTCCTTGCTTTTTCCGACAAGATCACGGGTTCGCTGAATATGATTTGTATCATCGCGCAAGGCGGCACGGGCCGCTTCCTGGGCGAGAGCGTTGACGGAATAAACCACGCACGTCCGCCGGATCATATCGACAACGTTTATATCGCCCATGAGATAACCGATGCGCAAAGCGGCAAGCCCGTACATTTTGGAGAATGTACGGAAAACAACGACATTCGGGTAGTCCGCGAGCAGCGTAACACCGTTTGGAAAATCCCCGGCCTCGACAAATTCAAAATAGGCTTCATCAATAACAACAATCCGGTTGCCGCCGACGGCATCAAGAAAATTAATAAGCACCTCTTGGGACCAGTAAGTGCCGGTCGGATTATTCGGATTGCAGATAAAAACAATCTTTGTGTTGGCGTCCATTTTCCTGAGCATTTCCCGATCATCGAATCTCTCTTCCACAAGCGGAACTACCCTGGCTTCAATACCGGAAAATGTGGCCACCCATTCATAAACGGCAAATGTTTTATCCGCAGTGATGATATTGTCTCCCTTTTCACAGAAAGCCTTGATGACAAATGTAATAACTTCATTGGCACCGTTTCCGACGAGAATCTGATCGGGATCGATATTGTGCAGTGCGGCGATCTCCCGGCGCAGGTAGTACGAATCGCCGCTCGGATAGACGGAACCTTTAGAGGGAGAAAACCGCCGGATCACCTCCTGGGCACCGGGCGGCGGTCCCAGCGGATTTTCATTGTTATTCAGGCGGTAGAGCCTCTCGCATCCATAGAGCTTCATTAGCTCCTGGTCGGGCTTGCTGGGTATATAAGGCTCAAATTCCCTGACATAAGCAGGGACAAGCATATCAAGATTCGGTTTCATCATAATACTGGAATATCAGGAGATCGGACTTTCCGGCAAAAGGCAGAATGATCCCCGGCTTAAAATGGTTGGCCGTAAGTACGTCCATAAGTTCAGCGTGCCAGGAGACACCCAGATCGAGTTCAAAATAGATATTGCGGAAATTCTCCTTGCGAAGAAAGCGGATGTGCCTGTCCACATTGGCGGCATAATCATCTCCGGCCAGAAGCGGGCGAAGGGTAACCGTAAGCTGATCACGATAAACTTCCGCAGAAAAAAGCGAAGTTCCCAAACGGGTTTCGCCCATGTCGCGGATTGTTCGAACATCTCTGGCCAGGGCCAGCCGCCGGTATTCCCGGCGCAGATAATCGGTGATACCGCCGGATGACCAGACTTCAAAACCGGGGTCTTCATGAAGCAGCCGGTAAAAGGAAACCTCATCCATGGGAGTTTTGCCTTCTTCATGATAGCGGAGAGTGCCGAGTGCTTCAAAATTGTTTTGGAGAGATTCGGGAAGACCCCAGAGGCTGAGCAACCCCAGCGCCCTGGTCCGGGCAATACGGCCGATACAGGCATCAAGCAGAGCTGCACTGATCGCTTTTTCCTGCTCCCGGCAGAAGCAATAAGGGCCGAAACACTGGACGATCTTTTCCGTACGATAACAAAACAGGATACCGCCGACAATTTCTTTTTTCCGGTTTTTCGCCACAATGGCGCTGTATTCACCTCCGGAAACCATATCCACAAGCTTACCGGGGTAAGTAAAAAAAGATGGCCGGTAAGGCAGGAAATAGTATTGCGCTGTCAGGATGGCCAGGCATTTCAGCATTTCGGCATCCGGCACCTCCGTGAATAAATTCTCGGCGATCAGCGGGGCGGGAAGTTTTTCCTGATGCGCGGGGTAGACCTTCTCTTTAGTAACCGTCAGGCAAATTCTGTTGTTTTTTTCCACAATAACATTGAGGTAATCAATGGAGCGGGAGGCAATCGAAAGACCCATTGCCTCCAAATCGGAGTCCCGTTCATAGGATATGTTGGAAGCTATATTGAGGCCGCTTAAATTCATTTCCGTTGCGGAAAAACGGAAAAGGACGCGGGTATAATAAAATCCGTTGAAACACTCTACATCCAGTAATTTGCCCGGACAGACGAAATTACAGAGATAAATAAAAATCTCCTCCGTCGCCAGGCTTAAACGGAGATATTCCTCTTTCTTCAGGCCGAAGACCATCGCCGCCGATTCCACAAACGAAGTGACCACCGGCAGGTAATGCTCCGATGCACTGATTCCTAAAGTCAATGTGCGCATATTGTCCGTATTCATTGCGTAATTTCCTTACAGTGATTACATTGCAAAATATATTTATAGAACAAAAAGTATACGTACAGTTAAAGATATTTAATCAGTAAATTATTATATATTCCACTGTTTATTTGGCTATGGCGAAAATGTTTTTAAAGCCTTTTCATAATCTTCCGGAGTATCAATATCCATCAATATGCCGGGATCGTGGCAATCTATGTCCAGGGTTTTTTCCCGATGGCGGGCAAGGACGGCGCGCATGCCTCCCACACCGTCAAACTCGCTGATGGCTCCGGTCAGAGCAGTGGAAATCAGCGGCGGATGTCCAGGCCTGCCCAGATAACAGGGACGGCAGACATCCGTTTTCCCGGCCTCAAACGACTGCATCAGGGATTGCAGTGTTTCCGCGTAAACAAACGGAATATCCGCCGGATGGAGAAAAAACGCCCGGCTGTTTTCGTCAAGTTTACGAACACCTGTTTGGACGGATGAAAACATGCCGTGGTCGTAATTATCGTTTAGCACCCATCTCACATTCAGCCCGTCCAGAAACGTTATAATCCTCTGCGCTTCATGGCCGAGAACCATCAGAATATCTTTAATATCAACTCTACGGAAAAGATTGATACTTCGCTCAATAAAATTATCCTTCCCCAGAGGCAGCAGCGGTTTTAAATCTCCCATACGGGAAGAACGGCCGGCGCAGAGAATCAACGCCGTAATATCATTTCCGGCAATCATTCTTTGTTTCCGTTTTTTCTTTTATTACGGCCCGCCCGGACTGAAATCAGTTCAGCGGCGATACTGACGGCAATTTCCGCCGGTGTGCTTGCCCCGATAGCAATGCCGATGGGACTGTGAACAAATTCCATATCGGCTTTAGAGAAACCCTCATCAAGCAATGACCGGAAAATAATATCCCGTTTACGGCGGCTTGCTATCATACCAATATAGCCTGCCTTGGTCCTCAGGGCTGCTGATAAAACGCACTGATCAAAGGCATGACCGCGCGTGACAATTACCACATAAGACGACGCATTAACTGATAATCCGGCAAATGACTCCGCAAAAGAATCCGCCACTATTATTTCATCCGCCTTCGGAAAACGCTCAGCGTTGGCAAATTCCCGCCGGTCATCAATAACTGTCGTGCAAAATCCTGCAAGATGACAAATAGTCGCCAATTCCTGACCTACATGGCCGGCCCCGAAGATGAAAACCGTCTCCGGAATTTCCATCTGCCGGATAAAATAGCGTACATCACCCCGCCGGATAAGAGCGATCTCTTTTTCCCAGCATTGATGCGCGAAATTCTCCATATCCGGATCGGTTACGGGCAAAGAACCCCTCTCCCACCCCGCTTCAGTCACAATGCCCCATCCTGTTGCCACTTCATCTCCACTTCCTGCCTTCCGGATAGACCGGATGAGCCGGCAGGAAAGCCCTTTTTTCTCATACTGTAACAGCTTATTGAATATTTCCAGATCGGACGGATTGGAACCGTCCATATATTCCACCAGGATTTCCATCTGCCCGCCGCAAAGCATGCCGTTTTCCGAAGCTTCCTCATCCGTAAGTAAAAAAGTCCGGCAGAAGGAACGACGATGACGAAGGGCAACCTTTGCCGTTTCCAGCGTTTTCGCTTCCAGAATTCCGCCGCCGATGGTTCCTAATGTTTTGCCTTCCTCATCAATAAGCATTGATGTTCCCGGTTCCCGCGGCCCGGAACCGGATCGCGCAATGACCGTGGCGATAACGATTTGCTTATTGCACTCCAGACATTTCCGGGCATGCCGGTAAAGTTCTCCGGGGCACCGCAATGGATTTCCTTCCTGTATCAAGCAAATTCTCCCTGTTTATTCGTTGAAAGACAAATTTCCTTATGCTATAAAAACTTTTGTGTTTATAGCATAGAATAAAATGAAAATCATCCGGTTCCGCATTTTTCACGAGATGACGAAAGAAAAGATATGCCCAGACCGTATATACCCGAGATAGGCAATGCAACTCCCCGGGCTGATGCCGCAGCAAAAGTAACGGGTGCGGAAAAATATGCCGCCGATTATTACGGAGAAAACCTCCTCTGGGCGGGCGTGAAAAGGGCGGGGATTCCGCATGGTTTGATCCGCGCAGTCCATACGGAAAAAGCAAAGAACCTGCCCGGTGTTGTTGCCGTTCTTACGGCCCGGGACGTTCCCGGAACAAACCGTCAGGGCATTGTTCATAAGGATCAGCCGGTGCTGGCCGATTCCAAAGTCCGGCACTGCGGTGATGCCGTTGCCCTTGTTCTGGCCGAAGACAAAGATACTCTCCGTAATGCCGTTTCCTTAATCGAAATTGATTTTGAACCGCTGCCCGGTATTTTCGGAATTGACGATGCCCTGCAACCGGATGCTCCCGCCGTTCATGAAGAACATAAAGGCGGCAATGTCCTTCTTCAGGCAACAATCGCCGCCGGAAACGTCAAAGAAACACTGCCGGAATGCGCCGTCGTTCTGGAAGAAAACTTTACGGTGCCTTTTCAGGCCCATGCCTTTATCGAAACGGAAAACGGCATCGCCTGGCAGGAACCTTCCGGAAACATCGTCATGGTCGTCTCCACCCAGGCACCGTTTCGGGATCGTTTCGAAATCGGTCACGCTTTGGGCATTCCCATAAACAATATTCGCATCATCGGCCCTTATCTCGGCGGCGGCTTCGGCGGCAAGGACGGCGCTACCGTTCAGTGTCTGCTTGCCCTTGCCGCCATGCATGCCGGGGGACGCCGCGTCAAGATGTGGTGGAACCGCGAAGAAAATTTCGTCGCCGGATACAAACGCCACGCCGCCCGCCTGCATTACCGGCTGGGCGCCAAAACAGATGGAACGCTGGAAGCACTGCATTGCCGCCTCTACTACGACACGGGAGCCTATGCCCATCTCGGCGGTGAAGTAATGGCTCTCGGCATGGAACATGCGGGCGGTCCATACCGCATTCCGCATACATTAATCGAAGGCTGGTGCCTCTATACAAATAACCCTGTCGCCGGAGCCATGCGGGGCTTCGGTGTCGCCCAGGTCAGCTTTGCTTTTGAAAGGATGATGGATCTGCTCGCGGCAAAGCTCAACATTGATCCCATCGAACTGCGGATCAAAAACGCCCTGCAGCGCGGTGATAAAAATTGCGCCGGTGTCGTTCTGACTCAATCCACGGGTATCGCGGCCTGCCTGGAAGAAATTAAAAAGCATCCTCTCTGGCAGGACAGAGCAGCATGGAAATCGCAAGCCCAATCCTTTAAGAAAAGAGGGGTAGGCCTGGCCGCAGTATTCAACGCCATGGGCTACGGACGGGGGCTTCCCGATTCGGCCATCGCCAAGGTTGAGCTGACCGAAAACGGTCACATCCGTGTTTACAATGGCGTATCCGACATGGGACAGGGCAATGCGACCGCCTTTTTTCAGATTGCCGGCCAGATTCTCTGCCAGGAAAATACCGCCATCGAGCTTGTCCAGCCGGACACGGCAAGAACTTTTCCCTCCGGTTCCGCTTCCGCCAGCCGGACAACCTATACCTACGGCAACGCTCTCATTAAAGCCTGCGAAGACCTGCGCCAGAAACTGATCGGACGAGCCGCTCTGGTGTTGTTTGCCGATACGACACAAGACCTGGAACTGCTTCCGGGACGGATAAAACACCTGATCTCGGGAAGAGAAATACCCTTAAAACAACTGGCGGCAATGATGAGCGAACAGGACCGGATTTCCATAAGCCAGTTCATTATGCCGGTGGTACGAGGTGTTCCGGATACGGGCAAGGAATTTGTCATCGGTTTTCCCCATCTCCTGTTTTCCCATGCCGCTCATTTAGCCTGCGTGGAAGTAGACGAGCTCACCGGAGCCGTCGAGATCAGGAAATACCTTGCGGCCACCGAAGCGGGACGCGTCCTCAATCCTCAGTCTTTTGAACAGCAGATACACGGCTCCATTGCCCAGGGAATAGGATATGCGTTATGCGAACAGGTTCTCCTCACGGAAGGCAATATTCTCAATCCCGATTTTGCCACCTATATAATTCCTACCTCCTGCGATATCCCGGAGATGATTTCCCTGCCCGTGGAAGCATACGAACCATCCGGACCTTACGGGATGAAGGGTGTCGGCGAAGTGGGAACAAACGGTCCTCTTCCGGCCATCGCCAATGCCGTTGCCGATGCCTGCGGAATCAATCCGACGAGATCACCTCTCACTGCCGAGTATTTACTTCACTCAATTAAGCAAAAAGAATCAACGGCAGGCAAAGGACACTCATGAAAATCACTTTCGTGCTGAATGGAATTAAAAAAGAAATTGATGCGGCCCCCGACCGCCGCGTCGTGGATATTTTGCGGGAGGATCTCGGCTTGACAGGGACGAAAGAAGGTTGCGGAGCCGGTGAATGCGGTGCCTGCACAATTCTTGTCGGCGACGAACCCAGATTATCGTGTCTTATGCTTGCCGCCCAGCTGGAAGGTCTCAATATTACCACCGTCGAAGGGCTGTCGAAAGACGGAGAACTGCATACCCTTCAACAGGCTTTTGCGGGGAGCGGCGCCGTTCAGTGCGGGTTTTGCACTCCCGGCATGCTGATGACGGCATTGGCGTTTTTAAAGAAAAACCCGCATCCCGATCGTGCCGCTATCCGGGAGGCGTTAAGCGGCAACTTATGCCGCTGCACGGGATATCAGAAGATTATTGATGCCGTCGAGACGGCGGCACGGACTTTATCCGGAAAGGAAAATTCATGAGGTCTGTTTACCTTCCCGGCAATTGGACTGAACTTTGGGAATATCTTGCCCGAAATCCCCGGGCACTCCTATATGCCGGCGGGACTGATCTGCTGTTAAAAGTACGTACCGGAAAAGTTGATCCGGTGGCGCTGATTTGTCTGGAAAGAATCGAAGAAATGAAAGGCGTTACGGAATCGGCGGACGCAATCAGACTGGGTGCCTGCACAACACTTGCCGTTTTGCTTGACCATCCCCTGCTGCAAAAGCATTTTCCCGTTTTGATCAAGGCGCTCAGGGAACTGGGTTCCCCGTTAATCCGCCGAATGGGAACAATCGGCGGGAATATTTGCAATGCTTCTCCTGCCGGCGACACTCTGCCGCCTCTGTATATACTTGGCGCCGAGGTTGAACTGAAAACCGGCTCCACCCTGCGGACGCTGCCTGTCTCCGGTTTTATCCGCGGCCCCGGACTGACACAGCTACAGCCGGGAGAAATTATGTCGGCGGTTGTTTTAAAAAAGCAGCCGGATTACAATATTTCCCATTTTGAAAAGGTGGGTTTAAGAAAGGCGCTGGCCTGCAGTGTTGTGAGCATGGCGGCGGTGCTCACGTTATCCCCGGACGGAATAATCGGGAAAACCCGGCTGGCCTGGGGAAGTATCGGCCCGACAATCGTCACTTCTCCAGATGTTGAAGATTTATTGACCGGCAAAAAACTCACTCCTGAGGTATTGCAGGCGGCGGCAGGAATAATCAGGCAGGAACTGTCCCCTCTTGATGATTTGAGAGCCGAGGCCGACTACCGCCGGGACGTGGCAGGAAATCTTTTACTGCGTCTGGCGGATTACAGATAGGTTATCTCATAAAAAAACATTCTTTATATTTCTTGTCTTTCCAGACCGCGATTTCTGTAATACAATGCGGTATCAATAAGCACCATTAAAAGATTGAAAATATAAAAAATTATTACTCCATCGTAATAATAAAATATCTTGTGCAGAATCCCGGCCACATAACCTACAGACACGATATATAAAAACACTACGCTTTTCCCTCCTGTAGAACGGGATTTATAACTTTTGTAGATCGAAATAGGCCAGGAAATTCCGAAACATATCAACATCATAATTTCAAAAATACTCATAAAATCCTCGATATTCGCGGTTCTGTTATTATTGTTCCTAATTCAACTTAGGAAAACAACTTAAATAAAACTCCGCCTAATATCAATTCCATTTTTTATTTTGACGATTTTTTTCTTAGCGGCTTCAGGTAGAATAAATAATAAATGGCAGAATGTTGATTCTAAATGTGAGTCATTATTGATGGAAAACCGGCTGGACAATCCGGCACACCATTATTCCACAGTCTCGTCCAAACCGGAGTTGGCGGGAAAAACAATAGTTTCCGTCGAAAACATTCGAGTATTCGGCAGAGCAACGAAAGTTTCCTCATCCGGACGTACTACCTCCCGGTAGCATGCGGACATCATCGCCTGCTGCAAATCAGGAAGGCTGTCAAACCAGATTTCGACAATGCCGTCATAGGGGTACGTCATTTCCGATCCATCCAGTTGCCGGCAGGTACCGGGAATGATGTGATTTTGCCGATAACCGCGAAAAAGGCGCCAGACCTCATTAACCGATTGTACAAGTGCGGCGTGGCGGCCGCGCCAAGCGCAACTGAATGCATCCGGGCTCAAACCGGGCTTCCGGCGTAAAAGCGACATGAATTTCACCGCACCGCGACCATCACGGATCACGTGTTCTTCAGCCAGAAATGAAACCGACTTGCCCATGTCGATTCCTGCGATATTGGGGATAAATCTGTATGTCTTATCTACAGGTCGATCAGCACGCCAATATTCGGCAATGCCGGAAAAAACACCTGCGGCAAAACCGTCCAGCGGACTGCTGATGCTGTTGCGGATATAACCGCTATAACGGTTGTCGGGCACCTGCCCCTTCGCATCTGCGTTTAACCAGGCATCGAAAAAGTTCATCTCCGGACGGGAGAGCATATCATGGAGCAGGCAAAATTCTTTAATGTTACATTTAATCATTTTAACTCGGTACTGATCACTTTTGCATAATCAATGACCGTTTTTTTAAAGATTTTCATCTTCACCTCGGAAAACCTGTGCACCGGACCTACTATGCAAAGTGCGCCGGCCAGCTTTTTTTGTTTGTCGAAAATCGGCGCCGAGATGGCCCGTGCTCCGATATCTACTTCCTGGTCGGAAAATGCATATCCGGCTTTTTTAATTTCCTGCAAATGCTTCTTTAAAACTTCCGGATCGGTTATCGTATACGGCGTATATTGTTTAAGCTTTTCTTCACCCAGGAGGTGATCAATATCTTCATCGGAAAACGCCAGTAATACCTTGGCAGAAGCTCCACAATGCAGGGGTAAATGAGAGCCACGTTGCATGCTGAACACAATTCCCCCCTCGCCTTCGATTCTTTCCAGGCAGTATGCTTTCCCGAATTTCAATATGGACAGAATAATGGTTTCCTTTACTTCCAGATACAATCTCTTCATATGAGGAAAGGCAATTTTGTCCAATTGCGATTGAGATTGTACAACAGAAGCTAATTCCAAAAATTTAAATCCCAGCGTATATGAACCTGCTGTATTATCATATTCCAGAAAGCCCTTATCCCGTAAAATCGCCAGGTACTTATAGGTTGTACTTTTGGGCATTTTAAGTTCTCTCGATATTTCAGTAACGTTCATATTCACTTTCGTTTTCATGAGCAGATCGATAATGTCGAGAGATTTCGCAAGCGTATTAAATGACATGTTCTCTTTTTATAATACTCCTTTATCAATATGTGATAAGTAGATTTATCTCACTATATTGAAAATTGCAAAGTATTATTTTGAGGTTTTACTGTTCAAAAAACTAAAATATTCATAGCGAAATTTTAAACACTTTTTCAAACCGTTTTATTGCTTCATCTCTTTTTTCCTTCTCCATACGGGCATACACACCGATTTGCCGGGACGGCTCGAATCCCAGATTCTTCAGGTCGACCATCATTTCCGCAGTCTTTACAACCGCAGTTATCGGATTGAGGATCACGGCATCCTGTTCTTTGGTCCAGCCGGTTTTGTATGCCAGTGCTGCAATAAATGCCGGGTTAAGAATGATTACCGATGCGCCGTCGGCAACAGCTTTTTGCGCTACTTCTTTGTATTTATCAATTACCGGTCCGGGATTTTCCAGCGCTGTGGAAAGCTCTCCTTCCGATGACTTATAAAAATAAGGCCCGGGCAGATACTTATCGGTTAATCCGTATTTTCCCGCTTGTCTTTTAAATATTTTGAAAAAAGCGGCGGAACAGGTGACAACCGTAAACAGATCCCCCAGCATCATGGCCAGATGATAACTCGCCTCGCTGATACCGACAACTGGAATACTCAGCATCGCCTTTCCTTCTTCCAAACCCGGTTCCAGATCGCAGCCGATGGCAAAAGCATCATAACCTTCTTTTTCGGCCCGGATCATGTTGTTCAGAAATTCAGCTTTTTCATAGTACTGCAAAAAATTATATTTTTCGACATCCTTGGCTATCACCGGAATACCTTCCACATGAACTTCCGTGTCCGGCCTTGCCGCTTTCCGACAGATTTCTTCGAGCGTTTTCCCGTACTCATCAAACTTCGATTCATAACGATAGGTTGTTGCACTTTGATACCAAATCTTCATAGCCTTCTCCTTTTTGTTAATCGCGTAATTTCAGCCATATTAAAAAATTTTCCTTAACCTTGTCCGGCCGGCAGTTGGTTCATTGTCGTATCGACTTTTTTCAGATAAAGTTTTCTTGTTGCTTCATCAACAGTTGTAACCGCACCGAAAAACTGATGTGCCAGAACCTGCATTCCGCAGAATTCGAAGATGGCAAAATCAGACGTTTTTCGCATTGCCTCAAACATCCCCGATTTTTCATAACGTTCCTCGGGCGCTCCCTGGGTATTAAAGACGATAACCTTCTTACCGGTAAGCAGCGGGATGACATTTCCTCCGGCGTCTCTTTTATAAGCAAAACCATAACTGATCACTCTATCGATATAGCCTTTGATCATAGCGGGAAGCGCCGCCCACCAGATCGGATAGATAAAAATCATGACGTCCGACCACACAACATAATCCTGTTCGATTTTTATATCCGCAGGGGTCTTGCCGGCCTGTCTGGCTATAAAATCACTTGCCTTCAGAACGGGATCAAATCCGATGCCGTAAAGATCACGAATAATGAGTTCATGCTTTTTCTCCCATAATTCTTCTCTGACTGTATTTACAATGGCATTACAGAAACTGAGCGGATTGGGATGAGAGTAAATCAACAAATATTTCATAACAGTATCGGTACCTCCTTTTTTGATTTCATCTTTCCTCTTGGCACATGTTTGTTTCTTTACTAATCAGAAATAGTTACCTGCCCGTTCCTTCCAGGGCTGTCCGGTAATTTTTTAATGCTTCCGAAATCTGAAGCAATGTTGTTTCTTCAAGCAAAATATATCGTTTGGTGATATTCGCCATTGCCTGATAGAAATCATATTGAGAAGCGTGCATAACGATATCATCACAGAACTCCGGCACCCATGATTTCAAGTGCTTTTCGAAAAAATCCTTTTGAACTTCAATAAGCCTCTGTCCAGTATCTTTTGTTCCCCGGCTCAATGCTTCCTGCAGCTGCCCGCATAAAAATGCCATGAATTCCAGCTCAACGGCAATATGATCTTCAGGTTCCTTAAACGAATCCACCTTTTGCAGCCCTTCCCGGAAATACATTCTTAGAACATCATCCCTTGATTCGCCCATGATGACCCTGTCCTCGCTTAAATAAACCGACTCATAAGGATGTACGGGATATCTTCCGATTCCCAGAAACAGCGAGGCATAATCAGCTTCCAGATTTTCTACATATTCTTCATTGATCGGGCCTCTCTCCAGTATTTTCCGAAGTTTATTACAGGCACAGGCCATTTCCGCATCGTCTATATTTAACGGCTTGCTGCTTTTCATATTTTCCAGAAGTTCCTTATCCATCTCTTGCCTGTAAATTCTGGAAAGAAATGAATATAGTCCGGCCCGGTTTTTGTTCAGTTCCTGCAGTTTTTCCAATGCTGGTCACATCTCCGTTAATTTATCTTCTCTTCCCTCGCAACATCAACCATACATGTGTTGAAGTTCGATGCCCCGGCCGGCGAAGTAAGCATGTCATCGATCAAAACGTTGACACACCCGCCTCTGTCTACCCCCTCCTCATCGGGGTCATACCAAGCCCCTTCATAACAACGGACCACACCCGGCATCATTCTGTCCGTTACTTTTGCCAGGACAGCTATCGTTCCCCGGTCATTAAAAACCCTGACGGAATCGCCGTCTTTAATCCCGCGATCCGCCGCATCATCCGGGTTCATCCAGATTTCATGCCTGTAAAGATTTCGCAGTCTGGGAATGTTGAAGTACTGGGAATGGACACGATACCTGGAATGAGGAGTTGTCAGCTGCAGCGGATATTTTCCCGTTTTTAAAGATGCGGGTATTTCGTCGCACGGCAGGAAAGTCGGAATCCTCGGGATATCCCTGAAGTCTGATTTTACACTGGAAAAATCCCGAACATTAAAATCCATTCCGTCCAATCCCAGAGAATATATTTCAATTTTACCGGAAGGAGTGGGAAAGGGATTGGCTTCCGGATCTTCAATCCGTTCCTTAAAGGCGATAAAAGGTTCCTTATCTAATCGCAGGAGACCTTTTTTCTTAAACTCATCGTAGCTCAGATGATCTTTAAGCTGGGATTCATTGAAGCGTTCTCTCAACAGTTCATCGTCCGTTTTATCTTCAAAACCATCAACACCCAGCTTTCGGGCCAGAGCTCTCGCTATGTCCAGATCGGATTTGCAATCCCAGAGTGGATCAATAACCTTATTGGCATATACTGCATAGCAGCCTTTAACCCATGGAATCGATATATCGTTCCGCTCGAAGTTTGTCGTAACCGGAAGCACGATATCGGAATATCGCGCCGTGGGTGTCAGAAACAATTCCTGGCAAACTGCAAACTCAACCTTTTTAAAGGCCTCAATACCTTTTTTAACGTTTTGGCGCTGATTCAGTATATTATGACCGACCACGTAGATCATTTTTATGTCGCTGGGGTAACCTCCGGCTTTTCCGTGCAAAACCGCATCAGCCCACTTAGCCGGCTTGATCTCGACTCCCTTGCCGCCATAGTTTAATCTGCTGCTATGTTTAAGCCGCAAAGTTGATATAAGTTTGGCGAGACTTGTTTTTGCTTTTCCACCCCTGTATTGTAACCCTCCGCAGGAACCGCTTCCACCGCGGATACCTATGTTCCCGGTCATAGCCTGTAGAGCAAGCGCCGCACGGTGGTACTGCTCTCCATTGGCAGTCCGGCCGGGAGCCCAGCCCTGGATCAGGGCTGCCGGTTTAGCAGAAGCGTATTCTCTGGCCAGCCGAGTAATGATATCCGCCGGAACACCGGTTATCTTTGCCGCCCATTCGGGTGACTTGGGAATACCGTCCGCCACACCGAGAACATAATCCCTGTAGCTGTCCAGACCGAATACGTACTTTGCCGCGTAATCCTTGTCGTAGATGTCCTCCGTTAGCAGAACAAACGCCATCGCAATCAGCATGGCCGTATCCGTGCTCGGCTTGACCGGTATCCATTCGGCACCCAATGCCCTCACCGAATCCGTACAACACGGGTCAATGCAGATGATCTTTATGCCCTTTTTCTTTGCCTGGGTAAGCCAATAGAAGGTCTCCGTACCAAAACGATTCTCCGCCGGGTTTAATCCCCATAAAATAATAAGTTTGGCATTGACTATATCCGAAAAACTGTTGGCGTCTTCATAGGGAATATCACCGTAAGTGAATCGTGAAGCCCAGGATGCTCCCACGTTGGAGGTAAGTGTGCCAAAGGCCGTCCGGCCGCCGAAACAACTGAGCAGATGGTAATTAGCGCCCCATATGGTAGCATGCAGAACAACGCCGGTAGATCCGGAATAGTTGCACTCTAAAATCGCCTCCGGACCATAAGACTCTTTTATTCTTTTCATTTCCCCGGCTATAATACTTATAGCCTTTTCCCAGGATATACGCTTGAATCTTCCTTCTCCCCGCTCGCCAACTCTTATAAGCGGATATTTTATTCTGTCCGGAGCATAAACCCGATAATGGAAATTCAGTCCGCGAATACAGCCCTGAAGAGGCGGTGCCTCGCCGTCATCGTAAAATGTGATTTTCTTGATTATGCCGTTTTTCAAATGTACTTGAAGAGGACAAGTTCCCCCGCAATCAACCGTGCAGGTTGTAATAACATCCTTTTCTTCTTCCGCGGGGGGCGGTTTTATCCCTTTCATCCTTTCGAGCAACACCAACTCCGGATTCCCCGCTGACAAGTTTTCGGCTAATTCCGCGTAACAGTTCAAAACAAAGTCTCCTCATTTATACGTATATTCGATCAACGTCTCTTTGCAGTGAATAAACTCCTCCTGCCGAAGCACGGGGCATTTACGGATACAGTAAACAAACCACACCTGCTTCACTTGGACGGCCGTTCCTCCCCAAACTTGCAAGCTCGGGATTCTCCGGCCGGACTTGATAAATTGATTCTAAATCCGACAGATTATTTTGAGCCCGCTATTGGATCACATCGCTTACAGGCCAGAGATCCATACCGAATGCTTCCGCAACGGCCTTAAAAGTAATTTTGCCTTCGACTACATTGGCGCCTTTTCTTATCTCTTCGTTCTCTCTCATTGAACGTTTCCATCCCTTATTGGCTATTTCCACCGCATAAGGAAGTGTGGCGTTGGTCAAAGCCAAGGTGGAGGTCTTCGCCACCGCCCCCGGCATATTACCGACACAGTAATGAATTACATCATCCACCACAAATACCGGGTTTTGATGCGTCGTCACTTTCGATGTTTCAAAACATCCTCCCTGGTCGATCGCCACATCCACCATCACCGACCCCTTTTTCATCGTCTTGACCATATCGCTTGTCACCAGTTTCGGAGCTTTAGCACCCGGTATAAGGACGGAACCTATGACTAAATCGGCTTCTTTAATCAGCCGGCGGATATTTTCCGGAGAAGACATCAGAGTAATACAATTTTTCGGCATTATATCATCAAGCTGCCGTAACCTGGCAAGGCAGGAATCGACGATGTAGACTTTTGCTCCCAAGCCGCAGGCCATTTTCGCCGCCTGGGTTCCTACGGTTCCCGCCCCGATGATCAGCACTATCGCCGGTTCCACACCCGGAACACCGCCCAGGAGCATTCCTTTTCCTCCGTAGCTCATTTCCAGATACCTCGCCCCTTCCTGGATGGACATTCTTCCGGCCACTTCACTCATGGGAATAAGAAGAGGCAGTGAACCATCCTTTTTCTGGATAGTTTCGTAGGCAATACCGATTGATCCGCTGTCCACCATTGCTTCCGTGAGAGATTCACTGGCGGCAAGATGAAGATAGGTAAATACGATCTGGTCTTTCCGGATCTTCTTATATTCCACCGGCAGCGGCTCCTTGACGTGCATTACCATATCCGCACACTTATATATCTCATCGCTCGTCTCCAGAATTTCCGCCCCGGCCTGCAGGTAGGCGTCGTTTTCGAATCCGCTGCCTCTGCCGGCATTGGTTTCAACAAATACTTTATGACCGTTGAATTTCATAACTTCCACACCGGCCGGAGTCATCGCGACCCTGTATTCCTCATTTTTTATTTCTTTCAATATCCCGACTATCATTTTACCCTCCTTAACATCCGAACAACCAAATACTTTCACTGTATCTTTTCGTTAACCTTATTCTATACAAACATATCCTGAGTACCGGATGAAATTACTTCATTTCGTCGATACCCACCTCTTTCAGATAGTATATTTTCTTTTTTTCGTAATATTTTGCTTTGGCGATTTCAACTATTCCGGCAATCCCTGAAGGCAGGAAAAGCAACAAAATCATGATCAGTACACCGTAGATCAGCATGTTGAATTGCTCAAAATACTGCAGATATTCATTCAAGATAACGACAACGACCGCACCGTAGATCGGACCGTACTTAAATCCGGCCCCGCCCAACACGATTATGATCAGAAAGGTGATTGATTCCATTACCGGAAACGCATCCGGCGCTACGTAATTGGTAATGTGAGCATAGTAGGCGCCGGCAATTGCGGCAATCGTCGTGCTTATCGCCAGAACGATGACTTTGACCTTGGCTGTATCAATACCCATCGCGCTGGCTGCCAATTCGTTATCTCTCACGGCGATCATCACTTTGCCGTAATGAGAGCTGATCATGTTCCTGTAGAGCAAAAATATCAGGAAAACCGATACCAGCAGCAGAAAGTATACTTTCCGTTCCGTATCGAACTGCAACCCCAGTATCGATGCATAAGGAATTCCGCTTATTCCCACGGCACCGCCGGTCAGGTGCTCCCAGTTCAGGAATATTATGCAGATTATGTTGTTGAGGCCGATAGTGGCTATGGCGAAATAAGGTCCCTTCAGCCTTAAGGTCGGTATTCCTATTATAAAACCGGCAAGACAACCCATGACGGCGGAACATAACACGCAAGGCAGGAACGACAAACCCAGTTTAGTGCTGATGATGGCTGCGGTATACGCCCCTATTCCGAAAAACGCCGCCTGCCCCAGAGTCAGCGCCCCGATATATCCGAAAATGAGGTTTACGCTGATTCCCAGCATTACATAGATCAAAATCATATTTAAGATGTGTTGCGTATAACGGCTCTGAAACAAAAGCGGCAAAACCAGCAGTACAATGGCCAATATCGCTAGAGATATATTTTTTTTCATTTTTCACACCTGTCATACTTTCTCAATTGTCTTTTTCTGTAATAACCCGGATGGTTTAATTAACAATACCAGAATTAGTATCAGAAATACGATGGCATCTTTATACGTTGACGATATCCAGAAGGTAACTATGTTTTCGATAATACCCAGCAGGAAGCCGCCGAATATCGCTCCCTGAATGGAGCCCAACCCCCCAAGGATAGCCGCGGTGAATCCTTTTATAGTGAATATCGGTCCTATATACGGAGTTATAAACAATATCGGCGCAATAAGCAGACCACCTATTGCACCCAAACCGGCGCTGGAGCCGAAAACAAAAGAATCGGCAACAGCAAGATTTACCCCCATCAGCTGGGCGGTTTCTCTGTCCTGAGCGGCGGCTCTGAACCCCATACCGTATTTTGTTTGATAAAGGAAAATATTGAATCCGATCATAATCAAAATCGCAAAGAAACTGATCCACAGCATTTCTTCAGGAATAGTCAGTCCACCTATTTTATAAACATTTTCTGAGAATATTTTGGGAAAGCGCCAGGCATCAGGCCCCCAGATCAGCATGGCGCCGTTGGCCAGAGCAATGGCAGTCCCCTGCGTGCTCATGAGAAGAAACACATGATGGGATTTCCAGAGCTTATTATAAAACACCCATTGGAGAGCGATGCCCAGTGCGGCCACGACTAAAGTTGTAATAATAATCGCCAGCCAGAAAGGAAGCCCCAGGAGCATGTAACAGCTGATCGCTCCGAATGCCCCCAGCATGAAAAATTCGCCCTGCGCAAAATGGATGACATTCAGCGCCCGCACCGTTAAGCTGAAAGACAACGCAATCAGCGCGTAAATGCTGCCGATGGCAATGCCGCTGATAATTTGTTGGGATAATAGTGAAGTAATCATTAATTTCACCTATGAAATATTTATACGAGTTGGCATTTTTTCAGCGGGTCACGTCTTTCCTGACGGGAAAGACGTGACCCAAACTACTTACTTTCGGATTACATGCTTTTGACGACAACGGTTTTTCCGTTTTTAACCTGCATAATAATCGCACCTTGCCCGAGTTGACCGTTGGAATCGCATTCGATTTTACCGATAATTCCCGTCTTGTTTTTTACCGAACGCAGTTTGGCCATTATGGCTTCTTTATTCGTACCGGCTTCTTTTATCGCATCTCCCAAAAGAACCGCGCAGTCATAAGCCAGAGCTGACGTCGGCGTAGGCATCACGCCGAATTTACTTTTATATTCGTCTATAAACTTCTGCACCTTCGGATCGGGATTATCCGCGGAAAAGTATGTTACTATATACAGACCCTCTGCTGCCGCACCAGCCAGCGTGAGAAAAGCACCCTGTAATACACCGGAACTTCCGAATACCGGAAGCTTTACACCGTATTGCTTCGCCTGCGTAAGAATCTGCGCACCCTCAATATACAATCCCCAAAGAACTATTGCTTCCGCATTGCTGGCCTTTATCTTATTGAGTTGCGCGGCAAAATCCTTATCGCCGACATTAAAGCTCTCCACACAAACAGGCTCCAGCCCGTATTTTTTCATTTTAGCCAGTACCGCATCCTTTCCACCCTTGCCGTAATCCGAACTGTCATGCAGTATTGCCAATTTTTTCAAACCCTTATCTTTAACAATGAAATCGACGAAATTAGATGCCATAATTACGTCGGAAGGAGTGATCCTGACGAACCATTTATTATTGGGCTTTTCCGTGAGTTTAGGAGAAGCTCCCATCAGCAACTGAGGAGTCTTTTCTTTTTCCGTAATATCCATCGTCGCCAGACAAACCGGACTGTTGGGGGTACCGATAACGGCAATTACCTCATCCTTGAATAACAGTTTCTTTACGGCATTAATGCTCATCGTCACTTCTCCCCGGTCATCCATTACCACGCCTTCGAGTTTCTTTCCGGCAATGCCTCCTGCTTTATTAATCTGGTCGATATAAAGCAAGATGCCGTCTCTCTGGCCCTGACCCATCATGCTGCTGCCGCCGGTCATCGGTCCCAATATCCCGATTTTAATCGTCGAATCAGCACTCGAGTAATTGGGAATGAAAAATAATGCTGCCGAAACCAAAGCCAACGCAATAATTTTAATCTTTTTCATGATTGCCTCCTTTACAATTAATTGTTTTGTTTATTCTACGATATATTGTTTTCTTTCCAAACCGGCCGTCAATTGTTCGTAACCGTTTTCGGTAATAAGGTAGATATCTTCCGGGAAGCCTCCCAATACTCGAAACTGGGGAATATCCAGCGCCGGAATTTCCACAGCCAGTATCATGCCGGGCCGAATAATTTCTTCCTCATCCGCCGTAATCCAGGGTTTCTCATGAATGTGCAGCCCCTCGCTGTGCCCCATAAAGGTATGCGAATAGATAAAATCAACACCCTGTTTCTTGAGGTCATTCGGCACATTGTCGATCACTTTCATTGCCGCTTTGTGGATATCGCATATCCGATTTCCCGGCTTAATCGCACCTTCGGCAGCCAGCATTCCTTGCTCACTTATTTCAACCAAACGGTTTTGCAGATCACTCGGCTTTCCGATGCAAAACTGTCGCTGGCAATCACAGCAATAGCCTTTGAGCGATGCACCGCCGTCAAAAAACATTTGCGTACCCTTGAGGAGCGGCCTGTCCACGGGACGCGGCGTCGCCATATTAAAAGGAGTCGCTCCTCCCCGAAACATCACATCGCCCTGCATCGGCGTATCAAAAGCACCCTCTTCAATAAATGTCTGCCAGCAAATCTTTAACAATTCCCGTTCCGTAATTCCCGCATGCGCACCTTCAATGCATTTCTTCCAGCCCTTTATGGTAATTGCCACCACTTTTCTCATGATATCCTGTTCCCAAGGCGACTTTACCATTCGCTGAGACCAGATCATTTTAATCGCATCTTTAAATGTCGTCTTGGGAAACTGACTTGTTATTTTGTTGTAATCATTAAAGGCCAGCATCATCGGAATTGTCGGGGCTCCTGTTTCCACTCCGATTGTCTTCCCCTCCAAACCCAGCTTCTTTATTACATTGACAACCGCTGTTATCGAATCGGCGGGAAGTCCCCAATATTGGGAACCGCCATAGCCCTGAATCAAGTCCTTTGCGAGCCACGTAGAGCTGCACGCATACTCTTCCAGTATCTGGGGAACGATCACGGCGACTTCCCCCTTACTGTTCATTACACAGCACTGCAGCCATTCCAGAGTCCAGGTTCTGCGGAATCCCGAATAGTAATAGACATTTTTCGGATTAAACAGAAGCAATCCGTCCAAACCGTTCTCCGCCATCTTTTTTTTCGTTCTTTCAATACGTCCCTGAAACTCGTCATAGGGAATTTCCGGATCGGTTACCCTTTTTTCCAATTCAATTCCAACTTTCATTGCGTCCTCCTTTTACGGATATTTACGTTTATAACTGCAATTCAGTTACATCGTATTTATTATTGGTTTTGCCTGCTTCCGCTGCCTCAACGGCTACGACTCCACTTTTTTCCCCAAATAAAAGTTCTTTATTTCGGAATTATCCAGCAGTTCCTTCCCGGTGCCGGAAAGCACGATCTTCCCGGATTCCAGAACATAAGCACGATCGGAGTGATTAAGTGCCATAAAGGCATTCTGCTCCACCACAAACACGGATATACCTTCCGCATTAATGGTTTTGACGATATCGTAAATCGATTTTACCAGCATGGGAGCTAGTCCCATCGACGGTTCATCAAGCAGCATCAATTTCGGTTTGGCCATAAGAGCCCTGCCCATCGCCAGCATCTGCTGCTCGCCGCCGGACAGCGTCACCGCCGGCTGCTTTCTTCTTTCTGCAAGAATGGGAAACAAAGAATTTACCCATTCATAATCTTTAGTCTTGCCGGCCTTGTCACCATTTCTTGTATAGCTTCCCATCAGTAAATTTTCTTCCACCGTCAGCTGCGGGAATATCCGCCTTCCTTCCGGACATTGAGCAATTCCTTTTCCCGTAATCTTCGGTATTTTCAGCTTCGTCAGGTCTTCTCCCTCAAAAAGAACTTCTCCCGAACTCGGCTTCAATATGCCCGATATCGTCTTGATGATGGTTGTTTTGCCGGCACCGTTGGCTCCGATCATGGCAACAACTTCACCCTTGTTTATGTTTAAAGACACGTCCCGCAACACCTGCAGGTTTCCGTAAAAAACATTTATTTTATTGATTTTCAGCATAAGCGATAAACTCCTCTCCGAGATAAGCTTTGATGACGGCCTTATCTTTTTGAACATCTCCGGGATTACCTTCGGCAATTTTTTCGCCGTGATCCAAAACAACGACTTTATCCGACACGTGCATGACGATATTCATATCATGCTCAATCAGTATAATTGTTATGCCCAGTTTATCTTTTATGTTGTAAATTACTCGGACGCATTCTTCGCTTTCATTGCTGTTCATGCCGGCCGTCGGTTCGTCCAGCAACAGAATTTTCGGTTCAGTCGCCAAAGCTCTGGCCATTTCCAGCTTTCTTTGATCACCGTAAGACAAATTTTTAGCCTGAAAATCGAATTTATCCGCAATGTGAAAATGTTTTAAAATTTCCATCGCCTTATCCGCACTCGAACTTTCTTTTTTGATCAAGCCGGCCGTCCGGAACATCGATCGAAAGAGTCCGGTACGTTCTCTTAATTGGCGGGCTACAAGCACATTATCCAGAGCGGTCATCCAGGGAAATATTTTGATGTTTTGAAAAGTCCTGGCTATACCGATATCGGCGACTTTATGAGGCGGGAAACCGGTAATATCGAGCTCGCCATACCGGAATCTTCCCTTATCGGGCTTATAGAAACCGGTGAGCAGATTAAATACTGTGGTTTTTCCGGCACCGTTCGGACCAATGATACTTAAGATTTTGTTCTTCTCGACTTCGATGCTCAAATTTTTTACAGCTGAGATTCCACCGAAATTCTTCGATACATCCTCGATTGTTAAGACAATGTCCATAGCGCTACTCCCTTTTACTTTTTATGATCGGATACTTTTCAACACCATACAGGAAACTCTTGCCAAAAGATATTTCTGAGCCAATCAACCTTACTGAGCGTATTGCACATTGGAAATTAATTATAATTATCATATATTGATATTCTATTATCAAATAACGATAACACCTTTTACAGGAATGTTTGCCTGATTGTCAAGTATTTTTTTAACAGAATTTATATTACAAACACCACCCGGCAAGAAATTACCTGTTATAACAAACATTAACCCAGGTTACGCAATAGGACATAAAAGATTAGCAGGATTGTCATTGCTAGCGAAGCGAAGCAATCTAAGTAGCTGACTATATGAAATTGCTTCGTCGCTCCGTTCCTTACAAAGACTGTTATTTTGTAAATTATTTTTCTATTGCTTAATCTGGGATTGACAACCTGTAGTCTGAAAGATTATCTCTCTTCGCGATCATCACACACGGGGTTGTCCTGCTTATTTTTCAGATTAGCATTTGGAATAATCAACAGATAATTTTACTATCTGGTTTTATTGTGGGGAGTATTTAGAATTTCGTTCAGGCTGCCCGTACGGTACCCTTTGAGGTCCAAAACCGTATAGGCAAAACCCAAACGTTGAAATTTATCATGGATTTTGTCGGCAAGATCAGCATCAAAAAATTTACTGCGTTCCGCGGCGGGCACTTCAATTCTCGCGATATTCCCGTGGTGTCGCACCCTCACCTGTCGAAATCCCTGGTCGATGAGAAACTGTTCCGCCCGATCGATTGCCGCAAGCTTATCTGCGTTTATCTTTTGCCCGTAAGGAATCCTTGAAGCAAGACAAGCCGCAGCCGGTTTATCCCAGGTTGGCAAATTCATTTTCCGGGAAAGTATTCGTATGTCTTCTTTCGTCAGACCCGCTTCCTGCAGAGGACTGCGTACTTCCGATTCGGCAACGGCCTGCGCCCCCGGCCGGTAATCCCCCAGATCGTCAATATTCGATCCTTCCACAACATGCCGGATATTATTACCATGCGCTACTTCGCTTACTTTAGAAAGCAACTCGCGTTTGCAGTAATAACATCTATCGGGCGGATTATCGGAAAAACCTTTTATGTCCAACGGATCAAATTCGATAATAACATATCTGACATTTAGATCACCGGTAAAAACAGCGGCATCCTGCCTTTCTCTTTCAGGGCAGACAGACGATTGCGCCGTTACGGCGATCACATTATTCCTCAATACTTCCCGGGCGACACTCAAAAGAAAAGAGCTGTCCACGCCGCCCGAATAGGCCACGGCAACACTTGCCAATTGTCGAATAATATTTTTTAATTTTTCCAGTTTCTCTTCGGGATTCATAAACATCCATTATCTGACGGAATGCAGTCTCATTGAATATTGGCAATACATTCCCTGCTTTTTCAGCGGAGATTATCCGCCAGAATTTCCGCAGTGTGTTTCACCCTTATTTTGCTTCCGGTTTTATCCAACCCACCCTTTATCTGCATGATGCAGCCCGGACACTCCATGCAGACCATATCGGCATGAGTATCTTCAATATTCTGCAATTTGCGTTGCAGTATGCGGGAGGATATCTCCGGCTGCTTCACTGTGTATGACCCGCCCATCCCGCAACACATATCCGATTCGAAGGATTCAACAATATCGTAGCCGGCTTTCCTCATCAATGTACGCGGCTCTTCGTAGACATTTAAAAACCGCTTGGCATGGCAGGAATCGTGATAAGTTATTCTCTCCAAATGTTTTGCCTCTTTCAAAGTAAGGCGTTTCTCATCGACAAGTTTTTTGACAAAAGTGGAAAAATCATAAGTCCTGGCTGCAAGCTCTTTGGCTTGGGCAATCCATTCGGTTTTCCCTTCCGTTTCGAGCACATGAACAAATTCCAGCTTCAGCGCCGATGCACAGGAAGCACAAGCTGTAACTACATAAGGAACACCGTCTTTCAACAGAGCTTTAATGTTTTCTATTGCGGCTTCCGCCGCCAGATCATAGTCTCCCGATCCGCGGAAAGGAGTACCGCAGCAGGACTGCTCCTCGGGAAATATTACTTCTAATCCGGCCTTATTGAGAACTTTTACTACTGCTTCGCCGATATGGGGATAAACAAAATCAATGGCACATCCCGCAAAGAAAGCAACTTTTTCTCCTCCCTGCGGCTGTTTGATTTTTTTGATTCTCTCCCGGAAAGGCGTTTCGGCAACTGTAGGCAGGCTACGAAATTCTGCAAGACCGGAAAAAAACATGGGCAGATGGCGGATAAAACCGTCTTTCGCCAATGGTTTTTGAGCGAGATAACCGGCACGCAGAAGGGAATGAAACAGTTTACGGTTCCTGATCACCGCAAAGGCTGCCTTCTGAATAAAAGGCATCCCCTTTTTCTGTACAATGCGGCGGCGAATTTCCAGAATAAGTTCGGGAATATTAACCTTTCCCGGGCAAACTGTTTTACAACGTCCGCAGGTGATGCATAGCCCCTGTATGTCTTCGGCATTCTGCATCAGATTGAACCATGATGTAAGAATCGTACCGATCCCTCCCGTGTAAACGTGCCCGAAAACATGACCGCCGACCAGGCGATAAACGGGGCAGACATTAAGACAAGCAGCACAGCGGATACATTGCAGAGCATTGCGGAATTGCGGATCCGCGGCCATGGCGGTGCGCTGGTTATCCATAAGAATTATATGCAGCTCCTTTTGTGTCCCATCCGTATTGGGAGTCGGTGCGGATATCATGGAAACGTAACTTGTGAGCAGCTGCCCGGTGGCGCTCCTGGGAAGTGCCTTCAGGATCGGGACGGCATCCTGAACACCGGGAATTAATTTTTCCAAACCGACCAGAACAACATGAATTTTAGGCAACGTCGTCACCAGGCGGGCATTGCCTTCATTGGTTACCAGAACAATGGTGCCGCTTTCGGCAATCGCGATATTTGCTCCCGAAATCCCCATGTCCGCTTCAAAAAAATATTTCCGCAGTTCCCTGCGCGCCACCTTGACCAGTTTAGGAATGTCCGTCGTCAGACGTTCGCTGATTTCTTTACTGAAAAGATCAGCCACCTGCTCGCGGGTCATATGAATGGCCGGCAAAACCATATGAGACGGTCGCTGCCCGGCCAGTTGTATGATCCATTCACCCAGATCCGTTTCCTTCACACTGATACCGGCCGCTTCCAGATCGTAATTGAGGTGAATTTCTTCCGAGGCCATCGATTTCGACTTCACGATCCGGTAAACGCCCTTTTCTCTGGCCAAATTGAGGATGTATTTTTTTACTTCTTCGGGGCTGCTTGTACGAAAGACCTTTGCTCCTCTTGCTTCCGCATTCTTTTTAAACTGTTCGGCAAGTACATCCAGATGTTGCGACGCCTTACCCTTGATATCGGCAATGGAATTTCTCAATTCCTCGAAATCCAATCCTTCATAGGCCTTCGCCCGGCTTACTACATAAGCTTCGGAAAAGCTCCCCAGTGCGCTGGTCAGCGTTTTCTGCGCCATTGCTTCTTCGGCTCTTTTTCTCAGTTGACTGCTCATTTTTAATTCTCCGGTTGATCTACAAAAATCACAATAAGGCGTTCCGGCCCGTGGACACCAATGGTCAGGACTCGCTCAATATCAGCTGTACGGCTGGGCCCCGTAATAAAAGTTAAATAGTCGGCATCCCGGGGATTGATTTCCGCCAAAGCCGTCGTCAGATCGGGTAATATTTTATTCGTGGAAACGATGGCCAGATGTATATTCGGCAGCATGGACACTAACCGCTGTTCAACCGCACCGGCATTTTGCATAAGCGTTCCCGTATCGGCTATGGCCCAGTCCATCTGGCTTATACCGATTTTCGCCAAAGCAGCCGTTTCGAAGCTGATATCGAATCTCAATCCCTCCACTTTTTCCACAAGTTCTTTTTTTCGCATTGCCGTCAAAAACGGGCAGTCGGCCCATACGGCCGTAGGACCGTTTAATTCGGCAATACCTTCCTTTTTCAAAAACTCCACAATAAACGACAGGGCATCTTCATCTGCGGAAAAACGATATACTTCACTCCCTACAGCTTCCGCCTTTATCTTAAAAGTATCAATCATCATTACTCTTCCTCACTCATCTGGTGTGTTCGTCAATCCGTGGTGAAAATGTTTTATATTGAATAACCCGGAAAATGTATTTATCTATGCAAACACTTCTTTATTGTAAAATGGAGAATATTTGTCAGTTTCTAACCGATTATTTCGGTGGTATCGGAAAATCAACGCAGTTTATTAATCATGCTGGCCATATATCCCGCTCCGAAACCATTGTCGATATTGACTACGCAGACACCGCCGGCACAGCTGTTCAGCATGGACAGAAGCGCAGCGATTCCCTGAAAACTGGCACCATAACCTACGCTCGTCGGCACGGCGATTACCGGCTTGTCTACCAGTCCACCGACGAGACTGGGCAGGGCGCCTTCCATACCGGCGGCAACAACAATCACTTTTGCCCCCCGGATAGCAGGCAATTTATCAAACAGGCGGTGCACACCGGCCACACCGACATCAGTAATTCTTTCCACACGGTTGCCGAATATTTCGGCCGTAACGGCGGCTTCCTCGGCAACAGGCAGATCGGATGTCCCTGCCGTAACCACAGCAATATAACTTGCCGGCATGGACATTTCTTTTTTCCGCACCGTAATAGTGCGGGCGAGATGATTATAGGCGGCATCAGGGCAAATGGTTTTAATCTCTTCATACAGCGCTTCCGTGGCGCGCGTGGCCAGAATGTTCGAATCCGTAGCCAGCATTGCCTGAACAATCGTTTTCACCTGTTCCATTGTTTTCCCCGGACAATAAATCACCTCCGGATAACCCACCCGCCGCTCCCGGTGAACATCGAGTTTAGCGCAGCCCAGATCCACATAGGATACATGTTGCAGCCGGGAGATTCCGTCTTCAATACTTATTTTTTTATCCCGGATATTTTCCAGGAGCAGTCGAACATCTTTGTCATCCATTCAATCAACCTTTCCGAGTATTATTTCTTACGGACAACCGCTCGGCTTGTTGCGCCTTTTTCCGTATTATTCAAAAGATCGTATATTTCTTTTACACCGACACCTTTTTCTCTGGCCAGCTTCAGACAATCTTCATACTCCACCTTGGATTTAATCTTCTTTCCCCGATAGTAACCGTTTTTAACGGAGATCGCACCGAATTTTGTCTTCAGTATTGAAAAATTCCGTTTCAGCATGGATTTGGATACCCCTTGATACCTCAAGCCGAAGGTGGATGTCCTGAGCCAGAAAATCTCTTCAATGGCCAGCCTTAAATTTTCAGTGCATAAAACACTGATTTTTACGGCCGGGCGGGATTTTTTCATGATCACGGGCGTAAAGAAAACATCCTGCGCACCCTTGGCAAACAATGCTTCCATCACGTCCCCGTACATTTCCGGATTCATGTCGTCGATGTTACATTCCACAAGAACGGCCTTCTGGCTTTCCGTATCGTCTCTCCCGGGGTCTTCGGCATCCGGCATCTCTCCAATATAGACGCGCAGAACGTTGGGAATATCAGTATCTCTGTGTCCGATTCCATAACCGATCTTCTGCGGTGTAAAACACAAATCTTCCGTGAAAGTATTCACCGTGGCGGCAAGAATGGCTGCCCCTGTCGGTGTCGTAGTTTCGAACTGAACAGCGCCTGTTTTTACAGGAATAGTTTGGAGAATTTCGGCAGTTGCCGGAGCCGGAACCGGGAAAATCCCGTGAGCGCATTTTACAAAACCTCCGCCTAACTGCACAGGAGAAGAAATTATTCGCTCCGGCTTCAGATAATCAAGGCAAATCGCCGCGCCGACAATATCAACAATGGAATCAACCGCTCCGACTTCATGAAAATGAACATCCGCTGTTTTTATTCCATGAATTTTACCTTCCGCTTCAGCAATAATTTTAAAAATTTGGAGGCTGATTCTTTTGACCTCGGCGGAAAGACCGCTTTTTTTAATCAGCAAAATGATGTCCTTAAATGTTCTTCCATGATGTTTGTGGCCGTGATGGTCTGTTTGCTCGTGTTCCGGAAGAACATCCACTTTTGTTCCGGTGATGCCCTTTCTCTTGTCCCGGGTAATTTTAATCTCATAACCTTTCATATTGAGTTTTTTAAGTTCACCGATCAGGTAATCGGGAGCCACACCCAGATCAATCATTGCCGCCAGATTCATATCGCCGCTGATGCCGGAGAAACAATCATAATATAATATTTTCATAAATGATTTCCTTCATATTGCAATTTTATGATTTTATTTACTCCATCAGAAAATTATTTTACGATGCGCTTGTTCCGTTTTCCAGTAATTTCAACACATTTTTTCTGATCTGGTTACATTCGCTGCTTGTTCTATCGCGGGGTCTGTCTAGACTAACTTTAAATACATGGGCAATGTTCGCCGGTCTCCGGGAAAGAACAAGTATTTCATCACTCAAAAATACCGCTTCGTCAACGTTATGAGTTACAAAAAGAATTGTAACTGCATATTTTTGCCAGATATTAAGTAAAAAGACCTGGAGATCGTTGCGCGTCTGGCTGTCTAAAGCTCCGAAAGGCTCATCCATCAAAATCACCCGGGGGTTCATGATCAACGTCCTGGCAATCGCGACACGCTGCTTCATTCCGCCGGATAATTCCTTAGGATAGCGGTTCTCAAAACCTTCCAGATTAAAGGAGCGGATATATTCCATGGACATGGATCGCCGCGTTGCCTGATCCACCCCCTTTATTTCCAGACCAAATTCAATATTCTGCAGCGTTGTCCGCCAGGGAAACAATGCATATTCCTGAAAGACAAATCCGATCTCCTGGGAACCAGGCAACAACTCGGTCTTGTCCAGAAATACTTTTCCTGCGGAAGGTTTTTCCAGGCCGGCGATAATCCGCAGAAGAGTCGTTTTGCCGCATCCGCTGGGACCAACGATGGAAATAAATTTTCGATCTTCTATGGAATAATGCAGATGATCGAGGACATTGACGCTCTCTTCCGAATCCCTCAAGGAAAAGCTCTTACTGAGATTGACCAGATCAAGCGTCATGCAGAAACCTCAATTCCATTTAATAATCTTCGCTTCAGCAATTCTTATTCCCTTATCAATAATCAGACCGATTACACCAATCACGAGCATTCCGGCGATTATTTCACCGGGAAGCTGAAGATCACGGCTGGTCATAATCATATACCCCAACCCGTAACCTTCCTTGACTCCGGTAAATTCGGCGGCAACCAGCGTCATCCAGGCGATGCCGATACCGATTCTCATACCCGTGAAGATTGACGGAATAGAACCGGGCAGGAGCACTTTGAAAAAAATATCCTTTTCACCGGCGTGCAATGTTTTCGCTGCTTCAATCAACCGTGGATTAATCGAATTAACTCCGGAAATCGTACTTAAAAGAATGGGCGGAAAAGCACCCAGAAAAATAATAAAAGCTGCCGATTTCATACCGATACCGAACCATAATATTGCGATCGGTATCCAGGCCAGGGGCGGTATCGGCCTCACAATATCAACTAGTGTGCTCAGCATCGTGTGCAGACTTTTCGACCACCCCATAAGCAGGCCAAGCGGAATAGACAGGAGACAGGCCAGACCATATCCCCAAAGCACTCTGTAGAGACTGTAGAGTGCGTGTTTATGCAGAAGATATCCGGGTGGAGTCCCTGCAATCAAAAGGTCACCAAAACCTCTGACGACATCAACCGGTGAGGGAAGTTTGTACGGAGGAAAAACCTTCAGCAACGACAGCACCTGCCAGATTATAATAAGCACAACTATCAGAAGGAATTTTTCCTTTTTCATCGGTTAATAACTTTCTTTTCCGCAGCATACGCTATTTGACGCTTTTCTCGGTAAAATCAGGCAGCATAATCCTGTCGGCAAACGACTGATCATCATTTTTAATATACTTTAAATTCCTCAAAAAATCAGTGTATTCTTTTATTCCGGCAACACTGAGAATATGCGTATATTTGACATTATCCATCGCCAGTTGAATTGTTTTTTCATCCATGCCTGTATACTTTACCGCCACAGCCATAGATTCCCGGGGATTTTTCTTTATGTAGGCGACAGCCTGCATATGCGCCCGAACGATCTTCTTGGCTTGATCTTCATTTTTCTTTAAATATTCCCGGCCGGCTACAAGAACACAGCAGGGATGATCTTTCCAGATATCCCGGGAATAAAGCAGATATCTTCCGGTATCCATTGATACGGCCTTTGCCGGAAAAGGTTCCCAGGCGATAAAGGCATCAATCTGGCCGGATCGCAAAGCTCCGATCATCTCCGGTGGTTTAAGAACTATGGTTTTCTGCCGATCCAAAGAAAGCCCCTGCACCGTCACGGCTTTACGGAAAAGTGCATCCTGCACGGTGGAAAAACCGGGAATGGCAACCGTTTTACCCGCCAGATCTTTGATATTTTTAACCGGACTGTCTTTTCCGACAATAAGAGCAGATCCTTCCGTATTAACCTGAGCCAGCATGACCACATCCGCTGCTTTATTGGCAACAGCCGTTATTGTCGGTGCCGCACCAACATACCCCATATCCAGAACCCCGGCGGAAAATCCGCTCATCAATTCCGGCCCGGCCTTGAATACTCCGGCCACTGTTACAGTCACTCCTTCTTTTTCGAAAAATCCTTTTTCCAGAGCAACCCAGAAAGGTAATTGATGAATATCACTTTGCAGATAACCGACTCTGACCGGATCGGCAAACGCCGACGTAGTCAAAAGAAACAGCGCCGTTAAAGACAACATTATTTTTTTCATAAAACACCTCTTCTTCATAATTAATCCATTAGTTGGCCACCGTTAACATCCATAATTTCACCGGTAACATAACCGGCCTCCGGCGAGGCAAGATAGGCAACGGCATGCGCAACTTCATCGGCGCTGCCCATTCTTCCCAGGGGATTTTCTTTCAGATAACTATTTTTCCCGTCTTCGGGCCATAATCTGGTCATATTTGTATCAATAATCCCCGGAGCAACAGCATTGACCGTAATTCCATGAGGCGCAAGCATCCGGGCAAAATTCTTTGTCAGACACATTAGCGCCGCTTTTGATGCACAATAATGCAGGCCGGAAAGCAGGCCTCCGAGTTTACCGGCTATTGAGCCAATATTAATAATCCGGCCCCATTTGGCATCTTTCATGGGGGTGCTGGCTCCACACATGCAGTAATACGGCCCCTTTAGATTTACGGCAAAGACATCATCCCATTCCTTTTCCGGTATACTATCCCACTGCGGAGTTGTCGGATTAATTCCGGCGTTATTAACCAGAATGTCGAGACGACCGTATGCCCTCAGGCAGCCACTGATGACAAAGTTGACATCGTAGCGCGAAGACACATCTCCCACAAGCATCGTTGCCTTGCCGCCATGATAATTAATTTCTTCAAAGAGGTTCTGCAGAGGTTCCATCCTGTTATCAACAGCCGCAATCAAAACACCTAGAGAGGAAAGCTTGCGACAAATTGCTCTGCCGATGCCTCCTCCTGCACCGGTTACCAGTGCCACCTTTCCTTCCAGTTCGCGCATCTTTTATTGCCCCTGCAAAATCATTTATACCTGTCACCGGTAGTGAAATCTATTAACCGTGAAAACAGAAGAGGGATAAAGGCGGCGAGCAATTTTCCTCGCCTTCTTCATCCCCTTCTTTGACTCCGACTATTTGAAATCCGTCAGTTTCTTCTTGCCGGCAATCAGTCTCGACAATTGAATGAAGTGCTCGGCATTTAAAAATACTTCATTGAGCTGAGCCATGTCATCAACTTTCCAACCCTTCTTCATGAGATATCCGAGATACTGGAAAGCCACTTTCGCCCCGTCTCCCACATGATGGAAGCCGACATACTCTCTGGTATCGGCATTAACAACGGCTTTCAACATACCATTCATGTTCGCCCCGTAATAAAGGAGATTCAGGGTATGCATTCTCCCGCATACCGGAAGGGCATTTCCGGCGTAACCGGGTTGATACTGCTCCGGTTTCACTTCGGGCGGACGTTCACCCGCCGGGACCTTAATGCAAATCACATTTTTGTATTTTGCGCGGGCTTCGGCTTCCGTGAGGCCGATCATCGTTGCTTCCAAGGGTGATATATAGGTATGATCCGGAAGCAGATCATAGTCCATGACTGCTTCTTCGCCGCAAATATTCTTCGCGGCGGTCATGCCTTCTTTGCGGGCACAGGCCATGAAAAACGGAGGTCCGGCAACATCGCCCACGGCATAGACGCCGGGAACGCTGGTTTCCATCTTGTCATTGACGACGATTTCATTGCCGCGGCCGATTTCCACACCGAGCTGTTTGGCAATTTCCGAATTAGGCGTCAGACCGGAGGTAATCATTACGGCGTCGCATTCAAAAATCTGTTCTTTGCCGTTTACGATTGCTTTGACTCCTTCCACTTTGGTTTTCCCGAGAATCTCTTTCACCTCGACACCTTCATGGATTTTGATCCCGCGCATTTTCATATTGCGGAAAACAAATTCCCGCACATCAGCATCCCATTTGGGCATACAGGTATATTTCTCCAGAACGGTCACATCAATTCCGAAAGGAGCAAACATGCTGGCCTTCCCCATGCCGATCTTGCCGCCGCCGATGAGAACTATCTTCTTGGGATCCCAGGTCATATTGGGATGGTCGCGGTATGTCCAGACGTTTTCCAGTTTGTCTCCCTTGATACCGGGCATCATCGGACGAGAACCGGTAGCAATAACCATGTTCTTTCCCTTGTATGTAACTCCGTCTACTTCCACCGTATTTTTATCGATGATTTTCGCCTGCCCCCAGGCAACCGCCACACCGAGCTGTTTTACGGTTTGAAATTCCATGGCATCGGCAAAAGCCTTTGAACCCACATCACGGTATGTTTTCATGGCCCGGGAATGGCTGATACCCTTGAGGTTGATTTCCGGATACCATGATTTACCGGAATAAAGACGCAGGCAATCCGCCATGGCCGCTTGATCGGCGACAAAGTTTTCAAACGCGCAACGGCATTTATGGCATTCGCCTCCCAGATGATCCATTTCCACGATCAAAGGTTTTTTCCCCAGTCCCTGTAAAAAACAGGAGCCGAATCTTCCTGATGCGCCTCCACCTACGAATATCGCATCATACTCAACATTGTTTGGTGCATTACTTGCTGCGTTACTCATCCCACTTCCTCCTTAAATAATGATAAAATAATATCGTTAAACTTTAACGAACCCCTTTTGGAACATTTATTTACACCCGAACCGGTTATTCTCTTCCTCGCCATGAGCTATCTTTCTGCTTTTTGGAACGGTTCCACCAAATATTTATAAGCAAAAGCAGCGCCTTTCTTACCGGCAATTTCCAGACTGGTAAGATTGGAATACAGGGTCATATGTGATGTTTTCGGAACAATGAACAATTCCTTCTTCTGTGTTCCGATATCATGGAACGCCATTACTTCCTGGTCCCACTGCGTAAAATCATCGCCCTCACCAAGAATCATCATGGAGGGAGTATCCGTGATGCGTGGCAGATAGGGTTTAATGGTATACATCAGACAGAGTTCACACGACTCAATGGTGTTCCAGTGCTTGTGCAAAGGAGCTTCCGTCTTTTGAATCTTGGTGAACACTTCATAAACCTCAGGCCAGGGCAGCGAAGAAAGTGTCTTCCAATGATCAACGGCGGACATAGGAATATGACCACGGTCTGCCGGATTCAAAAATCTTTTTCTTCTGTCATCAATGATCGCTTTCATCAGATCGCGGTAAGCCATAGTGCCGTGTGCACGCTTCAGCATTTCATAACCGTCAATCACGGGAACCATACCGATGATCAGTTTAACTCGCGGATCAGTGGCTCCGACAATAAAAACATGCCCGCCACTGTAAGAAATACCCCAGACGCCGATTCTTTCGGGATCAATTTCCGGCTGCAGTTCAGCAAAGCTGACACCACTTTTGTAATCTTCGATTTGTTTCCAGGGATCCAAATGCTGGCGCGGCTCTCCGTCACTTCCGCCGAAGAAACGGTAATCGATCAATAAAGTTGCAATGCCTTGATCTACATAATATTTGGCATAATGCGGCATGACTATTTCCTTTACGTAACACCAGCCGCCGGCCATGACCAGGCACGGAAACGGCCCTTTTCCCTCGGGAATATAAAGGTCACCCCTGATAGTAACGCCTTCACTCTTAAACTCCACACTTCTCTTTTGCATATTCATTTCTCCTTTGTTTTTATCCTGCCGTGATCCCCAATAATATTTTAGTCAAAAGATTCTTTACTGAACATCCAGTTGCACCCGGTCTCTGGTGAAATATCTGGGCAGGACGAGTGTTTTGGGATTATTCCCTGTTACATCACAGGCCATCTGCCAGGCATGATTGAAATCTCTTGCCGGGTAGCAACCCACGGACCGCACCGCTCCCGGATTCACCGCTCCCGGTTTACCGAAAACTATAACTTTGCTCATGTGATCCAGAATGTACTGGTCTTCATAGAAAAGCCAAAATGGATGAATCGGGTGATAGGCGTTACAATTACGATAACGGTAGATCATATCTTCCCTAGTCAGGTATTCTTCTTTGTAATCATGAAAATCCAGCACTGAAAAAGAATTACCGAATAATTTGATTACTTCCCGATCGCTTTGTCTCAGTCTCTCGTCAATGGTTCCATTGCACTGACTCGCCACGATGAGAACTCCGCCTTTGCGCACAGGAGGCTTTTTAACAAATGAACGGCAGGCCATGGCTGTATATGTCAGCATCAGCAGGGGATTATTCGGCGACCCGTAAACATCAGTAGCCGGCAGTCCAATGATCATTACATCCGCCTGCTCAACCGGATAGCGGAACAGTTTTTTCCCTTCCTTCCACCCCAGTTCAGTAATTTCCGGAGCATGTCCGGCAAAGACGGCACAAGGCTCACCTTTGGAATTCGTGCAGGCATCCACATAAAATATCTTCTTCCCGGTAGCCTTTTCAATTTGAGCATTAATTGACATCTTATGCCGCATGTAGAGAGAATTATGAGGTTCCGCCTCGAATGAGTCCGGATGAGCAATTACTTCTGAATGATGCGACATGATGCTCCGGGCGCTGCCCAGTCCTACAACGACGCCCGTACCGGTAAAACCACCCCAGTTCAGAGGGACGACCGTTCCCAGATAAAATACCAAATCTGATTTCACGAGAGCTTCATTGTATTCGACATAATCGCCGTGCTCGGTTTGTCCAAGATAAACCAGATTCTGCGTACAATCATGAGAAACCAGACGTTTCGGATAGAACTTATTGAATATTGCATCACCAAGATTGGCCTTTAATTCACTGGCTGTTCGCTTACGCTGGGTTGCCGAAGCACAAATCAGTGTCACGTTTTCTTCGGAAACACCGGCCTTTTTCAGCTCTTCCAGAATAATTGGAATGGCAATTCTTCTGGGAATTCCGGACCGCGGCGGTGCATCGAAGGCTATGGTAATGCGGGAATCTTTACTAACCAGTTTGTCGATCGGCGGCATACCGACAGGGTTGACAATGGCTTTTTTAAAATGCTTTTCCGGGTCCTTCAATGCCGGGGGATCAATTCTCTCAACGATCTGGGCATTCTCCGGCAATTCAACCGTCATCCCGGTTTCACCATAATCAACGAACACATTTTTTGTCTTCATCTTGGCTCCTTTCCGTAGAAAGATGGACTACTTACCGTTTCACAGCAGGCAAACAAGTCCTCCTTTTTTTCATCACTAATATACATTTTCGCCAACTGCTTCTTCCTCGAACGGGAACAGATCAAGCGGAATATATCCGTTTTTCGTGACGATAACGTTTCTTTCCAGCCTTACACCAAAATCATCACCGGGATCCGCCTCATACACTTCCACCGCCATAACCATATTCTCTTCCAGCACTACCGGGTGTTCAATCGAGAATCCCCGGCTGACCCAGAATCCCTCGTAAAGCCCCTGCCCTATCGTATGGGCAAACTCCACAAGTGAACAGGTTCCATATTTATCATCGTAATATTCATTAAGACCATCCTTTGCCAGCTGTCCCGTAGTATTGCCGGCTTTGACCTGGGATAATCCTTTTTGCAGCTTGGCATAACAACGCTTATAGACATCTTTCTGCTTCGGGGTCATCTTGGCACCGCAAACCCAGGAACGGCAAAGATCCTGAACATAGCCATAGAAGAAATTGATCGCCAGATCACAAATGATCATGTCGCCCGGACGAATCAGTTTATCGGTTGTTGCACGTTTGTAGGGATTGGTATTTCCACCGGAGGCTACGATATGTCCAAGGCTGAAGGCACAACCAAGTCGCGTCATTTCCGCAAGCAGAAGCCCCCGGGCTTCCCGTTCTCTTATTCCCGGCTTGCAGATTTCATTTTTCAGCTTCCAGTATCCGATATCGCCCATAGCAACCGACAGTTTCATCATTTCCAGCTCATCTTTGCTCTTTACAAAACGAGCCTCTACGCAGACTTCTCCCGCTGATACCAGGTTGATTCCTCTGGCCTTGGCTATTTCGTAAGCAGGAATTTCAATAAGCTCGGTACCGATCTTGTCTTTCTTGATATTCACACCATTCTCTTTGCAGACCTGCTCTATCTGATCCCAGTATCTGTTGCACACATCGTCAAATCCGCCGGCGGCAAATTTATAAGTGATCGCCGGATAAATTCTCCCGGCCAGCCAGGGACAGTTAAGTTGTGTCACATGCAGATCGATACCCACGGTTTCAAACAATATCGGATCCTTGTCGTGAAATACGAGTGCATAGCGAGTGTTATTTGTCGTTTTCCAATCCTGATCCCATGAACCGGTTGCATATCTGACCTGTTCACCGTTATTGAGCAACATGACGGCAATATCGCGCTTCTTCATGGATTGACGGATGCGGGCCAGCTTGTATGCCCGCATTCTGGGAAAGTTCACACGCTCTTCAAAATCCACAGCGTCCGTTCCATAAATATGCCGGGGTGAATATTCATTTTTGAATTCGGCTAAAAATTTGTCCCATTGTCTTGCTTTTGCTTCAAATTCGCTCATAGTTTTCCTCCTGAATATTAATTAATTTCTTTTTTTCATTACTTTCCAACAAAACTCGGCAGATAAGTGCTCAATATCGGAAACTGGAATATGATGAAGAGACTTACAAATTCGGCGATAAGAAAGGGAATTATTCCTGAAATAACATCTTCCAGTGTCACATCGGATTCCGCCACACCTTTGGCGGCATACAAATTCAGTCCGACCGGCGGCGTAATGAGCCCTATTTCAACACTCACAATAACGATTGTGGCATACCAGATCGGGTCAATGCCTGCGGATACAATAATAGGCTGAAAGACGGGAATAGTAATACAAAGCATGGAAATGCTGTCCAGAAAACATCCAAGAATCAGATAGGAAAAGGCAAAGATAACGACTATGCCCCACGGCGGTAAACCTGAGCCCAAAACCGCAGCCGACATTTTTGTTGAAATACCGGTTAAAACGATAAAATTAGAAAATACCGTAGCCGCACCGATGACAACGAAAATCAGAGCGGAAGTAGTTGCGGTCTCGGTAAACATTATTCCCACTTCTTTAACCTTTTGTTTTGCGCTTAAATCACGGACAATCGCCAGATAAATCACCAGCAGGAGAAAAGCTGCAACGGCCGCCGCTTCACTGGGAGAAAAAATACCGCCATAAATTCCCCCGAATGTCACCACGGCAACAATAACAATTGGCCACCAGCTGATCAGACTTTTTACTTTCTCTTTTAGAGGAGCAACTTTCACCTGAGATGCCTTCTTAATCCAGGAAGGTCTTATTTTCCCAAGTACTATCACAGTCAGGCAGAATAATATCCCCCACAACAATCCCGGCATTACTCCCGCCATAAGCATCTTGCCGATGGATATACCGGAGAGCATTCCATAGACAATGGCCAGAACGCTGGGCGGTATCAACATGCCGATCGAACCGGCGGCGGCGCATACGGCATAGGCCAGTTTTTTGTCATAACCGTGCTTACGCATCTCCGGTGCACAGATTTTGGCAAATACCGCCGTTGTAACAAGTGACGAACCGCAAACCGCGCCGAATGCCGTACAACCGCCAATTGAGGCCATCCCCAATCCGCCCCTGATTCCTGAGAGCCATAAAGACATACTGTTGAATAATTTTTGACTGATTCCTCCACCGCTTGCGGCAAAACCCATCAGGATAAAAAGCGGCAGTGTAATCAAATCCGGCGAAGCTATTTTATGATAGAAAGCCGTTGTCGACACCCATATTGCCTGCTGAAAGCTGGTTAAAATCGTCAGTCCGAGAAAGCCTGCGGTTACCAGTGCAATTCCAATATGAATACCCAGAGCAAGAAGGATGAAAAGAAAAGCAATTGCTATTATACCTGCAGTTAACGGTTCCATTGATTAAATTCTCCTTATACTCCTGTAGATTCCTTTACTTCGGTATCCTTGCCCTGGATATGAGCAATAAATAAAAATAAATATCTTATTGTGAGAAAAAACATCCCGACCGGCATCGCCATTTTTCCCAACCACCAGGGCAGAGGTATTGCCGCCATCATTTCTTCTCGAAGAACAAACGATTCACGGAAATGAACCCACGAGTAATATGTAATCAAAGCACATATCACCAGCGCAACAAGTTCGCCCACTATCAGCATAACGTGGTACACGGCGGGAGGAACCCTACTGAGAATCAGCGAAACCCGGACATGAGCATCTATTGTCAACGTATAGGCAAAAGCCGTAAAGACAATCCACGGCATCATCAATTCGCAAATCTCCCAGGAGGCCGGCAATGGGTGTTTAAATAAAAAGCGCATACTGATATCTAATACAAGCATCAGTGTTACTCCCAGCGTCACCAGCCAGGAAACAGCAACCAGAAACTTCTCTATTTTTACTGATCCTGAACTAATCTTTTCCAATAACATAACCAATCTCCACAACTTAAATCATTCTTGTCTGCATTATCAGCTGTCCATTCAGTAATGCTTCCGGTTTTCTGGAGAATACTAAAGCCGGAAGCATTACCGGGATATTTACTTTACACCCCATTTTCTCGGCCATTTGTAGCCCATCTCTTCCGTTATCTCCTGCCATCTCTGGATCAGTTTTTTACCGGGATAACCCTTGGCTTCACATTCCGCTGCGAATTCCGCAGGAATATCAGGAAGCAGATCTGCCCATTTTTTTATTTCCGAATCCGGAAAGTCAACAAAGGTAATACCCGCCGTTTTATATGACTTCATAAGTTCATTATATTTTTTAGGAATGATTTCTTTTGCCGCGATCATTTCGACATCTTTACCGGCATCGAGAAGAATCTTTTGAATTTCCGGAGAAAAGCTGTTGAACGTATCCAGATTCATATAAATCGGCCCATAAAGAGCAGCGGTAAGTTTTGCCTTGATATAGTATTTAGTCACTTCATAAATTTTAAAGGCATCGAAATGTTCAAATGGAAGCAAGTCGACGTTAACAACACCGGTACGCAATAAATCATAGCGTTCAGCAACCGGCCTCACTACAGCCGTTGCTCCGGGAGGTAACCATCTGCCGAAATAGCGGCCTACCAGAGTCACTTTTTCTCCTTTGAAATCTGCAATGCTTTTCAAAGGTTTTGTGCTCATAAAGGCATATTCACCGCCGGGAGCATCCATAATCATAATGATATTTTCCTTTTTGGCATCCTGGGCAAACTGAGGAAATTCAGCCCGGATTTTTCGGTTTGCCGCACCGACAATCACCGGATCAGTTGGACCAAAAGGAAAAACATATTCAAAATTGCCAAAAATAAATCTGCTGGGGGTGTACCATTCATGCATACAACCAACCTGAGCCGTACCTTTCTTAATCAGTTCGAGATGAGCCATCGGAGCCCCCATGGAAGCACCCCAATAATTTTCAAAAGTAATCAATCCCTTCGTTCTTTTGGTTACCTCCTGTTGCCAGACTTTTTGAATTTCGCTCATCATTTGATTTTCCGGAAAGAAACTCGCATACCTAAGTTTTACGGGTTTATCCGCTGCCCAAACGCTGTTTACCATCATAAATGACAGAAACAGTACCACTGTAATACACAATGTTTTTATTGCTGCCTTCATTTTGCTCTCCCTTCTTTTCCTTATTTAAAAAAATTATTTCTCTCCGTCACTGAACTAAGACGGGAACCACGGCTTACCCATTTATTATTAAGATCATTGATATGGTCTCATGCACCTTGAAAGTAAATCAACGAATGCTGCCCAAATCGATTGATCAGATCGGCTCTTGTAATCATCTTATCTTTAGTATCACTTCGCATATCCGAGCTGACGGGAAATAAATAAACCCTTTTCCATTAAATAATCGGCATGTCCGGTCATCTTTTCAATATTGCTGCGGGATACTTCATCCATCAGACAAAGACCGGCAACAACTTCTCCCCTGGTATTCTTCACCGGTACCGAGATACAGCAAAGATCATCCCGGGTTTCCCTATCATCCGTAGAATATCCTCTTTCTCTGACCATTTTTAAATGTTCCTTGAATTTATCCGGATCGACGATGCTTCTTTCCGTGAATTTTGTCAGTTCAATTGATTTGATCAATTCATCCTGTCTTTCTTCAGGAAGATAGGCGGCAAGTATTTTGCCGAGTGACGTGGTATGTATGGATATATTAAAACCAACCCGGTAAGTCATCAAATCGATATTCAGATTTTGTACACGCCCCAGAACGATAACCTTATTCTTGTGCAGAATCGCCCAACTGGCAGTGCAACCTTTTTCTTTTGCCATCTGTTCGATATGAGGAGCCATAATATTACGCAGGGGCGAATTAAATACATACACCATACCTACTTCAAAAAAGCCGATGCCCACCCTGTATTTATCCGTAAGACTGTTTTTCTCGAAAAAACCCTCTTCGGTAAGGGTACTGAGCATTCTGGACACTTTACTCGGAGCCATGTCCAGAGCCTTGGCCACCTCATTAACTCCGGCTTCCGGAATGTTAAAAGAATTATAGTAGGAAATGAGCTTAATGAAATCTTTCAATGTTTTATAATCTTGTTTTTTCCCATTACCGTTTTCCATTGCGCCTCCTGAAATTATTTTGAAATACCGTTCTAATTTTTAGCTATAATATACTAAATAATATCATTGTCAAGTATTTTTTAAATGCTATTTCACTTTCACACTATAATAAATAATTAATATAACATTATGTTTTTTTATTTGAGATACTATTTCATTTTATAGTAAAGATTTTTAAAAAAAAGAGAAAATTTGGTAGTGAATATTTAGAATGGTATTGTAAATATAAATAATTATGTATTGCAGAGTCTATCGGAAATTGATGCGACATTTCCGGTATCAATCAATATTTTTACATCATTAACGTCTTATACATGCTCTGATTAAAAAAAGTGAGAGCGCAGGAGCTTCTGCCGGATCAAGAAAACTATTCTGCGGAAGAAAACTTAACAGAAATAATATTCATCCTTTTTATAAGTAATACAGTGGTCGTTACATGGTCTGGCGGGCGATGACTATGCGCTGTACTTCGGAAGTGCCTTCATAGATGGCCGTAACCCGGACATCGCGGTAAAGACGCTCAATTTTATATTCCTTCATGTACCCATAGCCTCCGTGGATTTGTAGTGCCCGATATGCTACGCGGTTTGCCATCTCGGAGGCAAAGAGCTTGGCCATGGAAGCTTCCTTTGTAAAAGGCAGGCCTTTGTCTTTCAGCGAGGCAGCCTTAATTGCCAGACCGTGGGCCGCCTCTATTTCCGTCGCCGAATCAGCAATCATCCATTGAATTGCCTGGAAAGAATCAATCGACCGGCCGAATTGCCGCCGGTTCTTGGCATATTGAATGGCTTCGTCCAGACAGGCACGGGCAATTCCCACCGATTGAGAAGCAATGCCGATGCGGCCGCTGTCGAGAGCCACCATGGCAATTTTAAAACCTATTCCTTCTTTACCCAGTAAATTCTTTTTGGGAATCCGGCAATCCTCAAACAACAATTCTACGGTATTCGACGCCCGCAGCCCCATTTTGTCTTCTTTCCGCCCGATTGTAAAACCGGGAGTGCCTTTTTCGAGGATAAATCCGGATAAGCCGCGGTTTGTTTTATCCTGACCGGTACGGACAATTAAAATAATTACATCAGCCCAGTCTCCATTGGTAATAAAAGACTTTGATCCGTTAACAACATAACAATCGCCGGCTTCTTCAGCCCGGCTGGTCATCCCTCCGGGATCGGATCCCGCATCCGCCTCCGTAATGGCAAAAGCACCCAGCAATCCCCCTCCGGCCAATGGTTTCAAATACTTTTCCTTTTGCTCATCATCTCCGAATTTCAGCACGGGCTCGCAGGAAAGATTGGTTACCGACATTGTTACCGCGGTAGAAGCACAGGAATATGCTATTTCCTGCAAGGCCAGTGAATAACTGACCGCTCCCGCTCCGGCCCCGTCATATTCCGGCGGAATCATCATGCCAAACAATCCCAGCTCTCCCATTTTTTTTATAACTTCCCGGGGAATATTTTCATCCTGCTCCCATTTATGGGCGTATGGTTCCAGCTCATTACGGGCAAAATCATGCGCCATCAAACGGATCATTTCCTGTTCTGATGATAGTTCAAAAGACATAACCTGTTTCTCCTACGGTATGTAAATTATAACCAATAGTTCAGTGGTTTCCTCGGTCGGATTACTCAGTTTATGGTACAGGCCGGAATTGAAATGAATACTGTCGCCCTTGGACAAAACCGATACATTGGCGCCGATCTCGATGACAAGACCACCCGCCAAGACATAAACAAACTCTTCGCCCTCATGCTTGTATTCCACACCTTTATGCATTGTCCCGGCATCAATGGTTACAAGATAAGAACGTAAATGATTACCAGCCGTTGCTTTGGTCAAAGGCGTATAGGCATAAGAAGCAACCCGCCGTTTGTGGCTTTTTATCCGGACCGCAGAAGCTTTCTGCCCGTCGGCGGATCCGCCTGAGGCCATATTGAATTTTAATGCCCGGCTGATCTGTAATATTAAGGCAACCGGCGGCATTATTTTATTTTCCTCGACGTTTTTCAGAACATTGGCCGGATAACCGGTTTCATGCGCGAGATCATTTATACTCCAGCCCTTCTTCTCCCGGGCATTTTTCATCTTTTCGCCCATTGTTGCCGTTTTCTTTTTTATCTGCACCATTATCCATTTCTCCCTTTAGTAAAATTTTATTATAAATTTTTTATTTTCTTTTCGTTCCGCAGGCACATACGCCTGCATTGTCCTCAAAATGTTTTTTGCCGGTCGCCGTTACACCAGGCAGCCGATACGCGAGCCGTCGTGAATAGCGTGGATTATCCGCTGAGGATCCCGGCAATCACCAATCTGGTAGATCTCAGGAACCTTTCCGGCAATTGCCTCAAAAAGTTCAGCATTGACCGATAAAGGCAGCGCCGGCAATATATTATCCGCTTCGATAGTCTGCTTTTTGCCTTCCTTGCCGGTAATAACGAGACCTTTATCCGTTATCTCCTCATATTTAACCTCACTCAACATAGTGACGCCCTGACCGATCAGCCAGGGAACAAGTTGATTGGCGGTTATGGCAACCATGTTGGCCCCAAACTTGTCTGATGCCTCGACAACGGTTACTTCCCGGCCTCGTCGAACAAGAAATTCAGCCAGCTGGAGACCCTGGATGTCGCCGCCGATAATAACAATCCTTTTGCCGAAGGGCATCCAAAAGTTGCTTAACTCTCTTGTGAGATCCGGTCCGAAATGCCTGAGGAAAAACCTTGACTGCCGGTATAAGCTCGCCGCCTTGACTACCTTCTTATTATCAATACCGGGAATTTCCGGAAGAACCGTCTTGCCGCCGGTGGCAATTATTACGGCATCTGGTTTGACCCTCTCCACTACCGGCAAGCTAACCTGTTGTCCGAGTCGAACCTCTACCGCCAGTTTGTTAAGCTGGTTTCCAAGGTAGTGCAGGATTTCACCGAGATCTTCCACCTCGGAGCCTTTAATAAAACCGGCCAGGTGTAATTTCCCTCCCAGTTGATGTTCCTGCTCGTAAAGTATTACTTCGTGTCCCCTCACTGCCGCCACCCTGGCTGCTTCCATTCCGGCCGGACCACCCCCCGCCACTAAAACTCTTTTTCTCTTCTGCGCCGGTTTGGGATCATATTCGGCCTCTTTCAGCAAAGCGGCATTGATACGGCACTGCACGCGAATGTTCCGGGTTATAGCCGATTCCCAACACTCACGGCAGGCGGTACAAGGAGCAATGTCCGACAATCTTCCTTCCGCCACTTTATTAGGCAGATCGGGATCGGCAAACAGACGCCTGCCCATGTAAACCAAGTCTATCTTGGCTTTGGCCAAATCTTCTTCGGCAACACTGGGATCGATCCTTCCGCCGCTGATGACCGGAATCGAAACCATTTGCTTTATTTTTTCGGCTGCGGATACAATAAACCCCGGTGTTTTGACGGATTTAAGGAATGGTTTTACCTCGGGAGAAGGCAGATAGTTCAGCTGCTCCGGCCAATACCCCCAAAGGAAGCCGCCGTAGCCATAGCCCGATATATGAAGATAATCGGCGCCGGCTTCTTCAAACAATCGGGCAAACACTTTACTATCCTCAATCGTTATACCATTATTTAATCCCCATTCCTGTCCGTTAAATCGCACGCCGACTACGAAATCCGGTCTTCCCAAAAGCTCCTTAATCGCTTTTATCGTCTCACTGACAATGCGGGCCCGGTTTTCATGAGCACCGCCGTACTGGTCTTTGCGTTTATTGCTGGCACCGGATAAAAAGCTGTTAAATATGTAACGGTGGGCGGCATGCAGTTCCACACCGTCAAAACCAGCCTTGTGAGCCCGCTTTGCCGCCTCGATAAATTTCAACTGAATTTCTTTAATTTCCGGAATAGTTATTTCCCTTGTTTCGGGATAGACCGGAGCCGGAGTTTCTTTTCCGGTTAATGCTGAAGCCGATAATGGTTTCATTCCGGACAATGCCTTCGCATGCGATGGTCCGGCATGAAACAGCTGCATGATTATTTTGCCGCCACAGCTGTGGACAAGTTCGGTCACCTTGCTATAACCCGGAATAAACTTATCGTCGTTAATCAGGCGGCTGGGCCATTTGAATACGCCAAGAGGATAGTCAACGGCTGTTCCTTCCATGACAATGAGTCCTACACCCCCTTTGGCCAGTGATTCATAGTAGGGTAAAGCATCCTCCGTTATACCGCCGTCACTACCGGTTATGCCGATCATCTGGGGCGGTTTCACTATCCGGTTTTTAAGTTTTACCTCTCTTATTTGAAAAGGTGAAATCAGTGTACTAAATTGACTGTTATCAGACATTCCTGTCTCCTTATATGGTAATTTTCAAAATTCAGCATTGGCCGATCAACGACCGCTTTGGAAATTATCGCGCACGAGTTCGCGGGCGATGATAACCCGGCGGATTTCGGAGGTGCCGGCCCCGATATCCCAGAGCTTCTGATCCAGATAGTGACGCGAAACGGCATATTCGGTGCAGTAACCGTAACCGCCGTGGATTTGTACGGCATCGGCTGCTATCTTCGTGCCCGTCTCACCGCAATAAAGCAGTGCCGCGGCCGCCATGCGGTCAAGGTCCGTTCCCTTGCCGCCTCTTTTATCTGCAAGCGCATCACAATAGGCGGCGGCCCGATAAGCCATCATTTTCGAAGAAATATAGCCGGTATACATATTGGCCAGCTTTTCCTGAATCATCTGAAAATCGGCAATCGGACGGCCGAATTGTACTCTCTCCTTGGCGTATTTCAGGGAAAGCTCAAGACAAGCCCGCTGTGATCCCAGGCTGCAACCGCTTAAGGTTATTCTTTCCGTGCAAAGTCCGTCGGTAAGCACGCTGACTCCGCAGTTCAGGCGGCCGATAAGATTTTCTTCAGGCAATTCCATATCTTCAAAGGTAATCTGTCCCGTCGGCGATGTCCGCATGCCCCATTTCTTGATCTTTTCACAGGAGAATCCTTTGGTTTTTTTCGGAAAAAAGAAAAAAGCCGATATGCCGTGGGATTTGCTTGCGGGATCGGTTTTGGCATAAAAAACCATGACATCGGCGACGGGGCCGTTGGTAATAAAAGTTTTACTGCCGTTGATGACATATCTATCTCCTTTTCTGACGGCCCGGGTAGACATGCCCATGGCATCGGAGCCGGCATCGGGTTCGGTAATTCCCAGACAACCGATATATTCGCCGCTGCATGCTTTCGGTAAAATTTCTTTTTTCTGATCGGGCGTCGCATGGCGGCGGAAGTTATCGAAGCAAAGGGTCTGACTGGCACCCGCCGACATGGCCAGAGCATTACTTACCCTTCCTATGGTTTCGTAAGCAAGCAGTGTTTCCACATAACCCAAACCGGCGCCGCCATATTCTTCTTCAAAGGCAATGCCGTTTACCCCCAGTTTCCCCAGTTCCGTAAAGAATGCGGGCGGCATTTTATCCTCTTCGTAGAGTTTCTCCATCTGCGGCGCAAGCCACGCGGATGCCCAGCGCCAGATACTCTCTTCCAGCATCTTCTGCTCTTCGCTAAACTCAAAGTTTAAGGACATGGCGATACTCCTCTTTAGTATTCAATTCCGGCTCTGTTCTTGATACCGGCATTGTAATGATGCTTTATTTCCTTAACTTCACTCACAGTGTCGGCCAGTTTGATTATTTTCCCCGGGGCATAACGCCCGGTTAAAATCAAATCCAGATTCTCCGGTTTGTTTTTGATGAGCTCAATTACTTCTTTTATGTCTATGAGCTTGAAATCAAGTGCAACATTTATTTCATCGAGAATCACCATGTTATATTTTCCGGAGTTAATCGCCTTCTTGGCTTTTTCCAAACCTTTTCGGGCAAGTTCGATATCTATTGCCGCCGGATTGTCGCGCATTACAAAACTATCCAGGCCGGAAAGAATAACGGTTATATCGGGCAGATATTTCTTTGCTGCTTTATATTCGCCGTATCTTCTCCCCTTCATGAATTGTACAATAAATACCTTCAACCCCTGGCCGGCAGCACGCAGCGCCTGACCGAAAGCGGCGGTTGTCTTTCCCTTGCCGTTGCCGGTGATGACGATCACCAGACCACTGTTCTGTTTTTCCGGTACTTTCTTTATACAAGAAGCTTTATCATTCCGTTTATTGGATGGTTTCATTTATTTTCTCACTCTTTTATAAAACGTTTGGCTATCTCTTCTGCTGCCGAATAAGGATCGGCTTTTTTGTTTTTAACCTTTTCCACCAAAGCCCGCAGTTCACCGCTTTCCTCCAGTTTTTGCATTATCGGCTCCATAATGTTGGCGCGCAGAGCATCGCTCACCTCCACCATGATCCGGCGGTAAACCCTCTCGATGAGTTTGCCGCTTTCCCGTAAATATGTGTAATATTCCTCGATCTTCTGCTCCAGCTCTTCGATCTTTAGGGCAAAGGCAACCGGTTCATAAACATTACCGGCCATAACCACAGGCGGCTTCCAGTTTTTTTCCGTCACCGGCACACTGTTCAGCAGGGATAATAATTCCGTATGCAGTTGTTTGGCCCCACCCCGATCAGCCTTATTAATAACAAAAATATCGGCGATTTCCATGAGTCCGGCCTTCATCGTCTGTACTTCGTCACCCATACCCGGCACCAGAACAACTAAAACGCAGTGGGCATGGTTGATGATATCCACTTCCTGCTGGCCAATGCCGACTGTTTCAATCAAAATTATGTCTTTCCCCATTGCTTCGAGCACGTGAATGGCTTCCCCCACCGCCTGGGACAGTCCTCCCAAGGCACCGCGGGTGGCAAGCGACCGGACAAACACACCGGCATCTTCGGCATGACGCTGCATGCGGATGCGGTCGCCCAAAATTGCTCCCCCGGTAAAGGGGCTGGTCGGATCAACCGCCAGCACGCCGATATTCTTTTTCTTCTTGCGCAATTCGGCAATCAGCGCATCGGTGAGAGTGCTTTTACCGGCTCCCGGGGCACCGGTAATGCCGATAATAAATGATTTTCCGGTATGAGGATAAAGCTTTTTGATTTTGGCCCTGGCCGACGGCATCTTGTCCTCGATATCCCGGATAAGACGGGAAGCCTGCCGCACATCACCTGCACATATTTTTTTTACGGTTTCCATATATAATTATCAGTTCCGCGGCTGAATGTTTTTATTAATCCATTCGACGATGGAATCAAGGGATGCGCCGGGGGTGAAGATGGCCTTGATGCCCGCAGCATAGAGCGCCTCGAAATCCTGTTCCGGGATAATGCCGCCGCCGATAACGGCGATATCCGCGGCATCATTTTCTTTTAACAGTTCCACTACCCGGGGAAATAAAGCACGGTGGGCGCCCGACAGGCAGCTCAGTCCCACCAAATCCACATCCTCCTGAAGCGCCGCGGCGACAATCTGCTCCGCCGTCTGGTGACAACCAGTATAAATGACTTCGAAACCCGCATCCCGGAAACACCGCGCCAGTACCCTGGCTCCCCGGTCATGACCATCCAGCCCTGGTTTGGCCACCATCACTCTTATTTTTCTTTTTGTCATATATTCTCCTAAATTCAGCAGTTTGCTAATATAAGCCCGGGTCTCTATACTCCCCGTATACTTCCCGATACACGTCGCAGATCTCCTGCTTTGTGGCGAGATTCTTAACTGCCGCAATACAGTACGGCATAACGTTATCACCCTTCCGGCAGGCGTTTTTCAGATCATTGAGGCTCTGACTGACGGCGCAGTTGTCGCGTTTACGCTTCACATCCTGGAGTCTTTTTATCTGCTCTGCGCCCACCTTCTCGTCAATATCAACAAGTGGTATCGGATGGGCGGCATCGGTTTTATATTTATTTACTCCCACCATTATCTTTTCGTTCGCATCGAGTTGCCTCTGAAACCGGTAAGCTGATTCGGCAATTTCCATCTGCGGGAAACCTTTTTCGATGGCGGCGATCATGCCGCCCATTTCGTCGATCTTATCGATATATTCCCAGGCTTTTGCTTCCATTTCATTGGTCAGGGACTCTATAAAATAAGAACCGCCCAGGGGATCGATGGTATTGGCTACTCCAGTTTCTTCAGCCAGTACCTGCTGGGTACGGAGCGCTATCTCTACGGCATGTTCGGAAGGCAGGCACAATACCTCATCGAGCGAATTGGTATGCAGCGATTGCGTACCTCCTAGTACCGCCGCCAGGGCCTGCACCGTCGTACGGATGACATTATTGTAAGGTTGCTGGGCGGTCAGTGAACAGCCTGCCGTCTGGGTATGGAAGCGAAGCCACCACGAACGGGGATTTTTCGCCTGAAACCGGTCCTTCATAATCTTGGCCCACATCCTGCGGGCTGCCCGCATCTTGCAGATTTCTTCAAAGAAGTCGATATGGGAATTGAAAAAGAAGGAGAGACGGGGGGCAAATTTATCGACATCCAAACCCTTCCTCCGGACTACGTCTTCCACGTATTCAATACCGTCGCGCAGGGTAAAAGCAAGCTCCTGAACTGCGGTGGAACCGGCCTCCCGGATGTGATAGCCGCTGATGCTGATCGTGTTCCAGCGGGGAACGTATTTCGTGCCGAATTCCACGGTATCGCTGATGAGTTTTACGGATGGTTCCGGCGGACACATGAATGTTTTCTGGGCAATGAATTCCTTGAGCATATCGTTCTGGATGGTGCCGCCGATTTTGTTAAGCGGTATTCCCTTGATTTCCGCGGCGGCGCAGTACATGGCCCAAAGAACCGTTGCCGGCGGATTGATGGTCATGGAGGTGGTAACCTGATCCAGGGGGATGCCGTCGATGAGGACCAGAAAATCTTCCAGGGTATCGATGGCCACGCCGCATTTGCCGACTTCCCCCAGCGCCTTGGGAGAATCGCTGTCGTAGCCCATGAGCGTCGGAAAATCAAAGGCGGTGCTGAGTCCCGTCTGCCCCGCTTTAAGCAGCAGATGCCAGCGCTCGTTCGTGTCTTTCGCGCTGCCCATTCCCGAAAACATGCGGAAGGTCCAGTAACGCCCCCGGTAGCCGGTTGTCTGATTGCCCCGCAAATAGGGAAACTCTCCCGGCACGCTGATGTCCCTTGCAAAGTCTGTGTCTTTTATGTCTTCCGGTGTATAGAGCCTTTTTATCTCCAGATCGGATACAGTTGAAAAACGCTCCTTCTGATCCGGATTAGTCGAAAGCGATTTCTGAACTTCTGCTTTCCATTTTTTCGTCAGATCCCTTGATTGCCGGAGCATCTTTTCCTCAAAATACATGGGGCACCTCACATTTTAATTTATAAAAAATTTGTAGGATAGATTCGGAAGTCCCTGAAAGCGCTATTTACAGTTCACATTTTTTGTAACTGATTTTAAACCTTCTATGATTATTTCAACCTCTCATTTTCTTTTCTGCAACATTAACCATTGTATTTTTCATACACCAGAAAACAATTATTTTCCTCATAAAACCGACTGAAGATTTCCCGCCTGGTCAAAAGAAAGGGGACCCAGTTCCTTGACAAGCATTAAATCCTTTCTTTCTTTAGCCTCTTTCCAAAAAGCCTCGGAGATATCCAACTTTCCCATCTCCAGAGTATTTTTAATGTGGACGAGCCTGACACTTTCCGGATCAACAGCCCCGATGGTGTTGATGGCCGTTTCAACGGCATCTTTATCCGTAGGCAGGGCGATGGGAATTCTTCCTTTTTCCGGCGTGTTTGCCGCTATGGCATTTATTGCTGTCGCCTCATAATTTATTTTATTCAGCAATTTCTTCGTTGTAAAGTCCGCCAACCCTATTCCGATGGCGTTTCCATGGGTTTCTTCGGTCAAATCGAGTACGGCGATTCTGGTGATTTTGGGGGTTTCCGGTTCCCTCTCTCCGATAAACATAATCCGTCCAATGACGTTGGTATCCATTCCCGTACCGCTGACATTCTTCCCCATTTCATCGACAATGAGAACATCCATTTTCTCAAAAGGGAGTCTTGCCATTAATCTCTTCGCCAGAGCCAACAGCCGCTTCTCTTCCGCGAGAAAGTCCACCGGCAAAATGGCACGGATATAGGCGGTTTCATCATAAATGTTTTCCACTATGCCGATCCCGAAAAGGACAGGCATTTTTTTCAATATGATACTTCCGATCTCCGGGATAACTTCCCGATATCCGTAATTGACGGTCTGCTTGTGCACTTCCTTGCACCCTGCATGTTTGCCCATTCCGATAGCCATCATCTTGAAAAGTCCGCTTTCAATAGGACCTTCAAATTCCGTATGGGGTTTAATTCTATTGACTACAATAATTCCATCGGCCTCGGCGGCATATTTATCCACTAAAACCGGAAAGCCGAAGGAGGACTTGCCGATCTCAACAACCTCCATCGAAGAAAGGATCGGAGCCCCGACTGATTCTTCAGTGATCTTGAGACTCTTCAGCATCTCCCGCTGGCCTTCCGCCGTACCGCCGCCGTGGCTTCCCATAGCCGGTATAAGAAAGGGATCGGCGGAATGTTCTTTAATAGACTGAACCAGATATTTCATTATCCTGGCAATATTGGCGATCCCCCTGCTTCCCGCCGTAATGGCGATACGCATGCCCGGTTTAATACGAGACCGTAAATTCAACGAATCCAGTTCGGCAACCAAAGTATTTTCTATATTTTTTACTTTGGGTGCATCAATATTTTGTTGAAGTCTGTACATTTTGGGATAATTCATATTCTTCCCTCTTATGTTTTCTTGATTAGTTAACAAAGCAACATATTTGAACTCTAAAAAATATTTGGCGGCATCTGCCACTTCACACAACAAACTTACCGGGAAGGTATGTAATCAATTCAGGGAATATAATACATAACAACAACACGAACAGTTGGATACCTATATAAGGCATAACACCCCAATAGATGTCTGTTGTCTTAACCTCCGGAGGACAAATCCCCTTTAAATAGAAGAGGGAATAGGCAAACGGAGGAGACAGAAATGAAATTTGGAGATTTACCATCACTATACCGGCAAACCACAGGGGATCAAAACCAAGTTGTACCGCAACGGGTGTAATTATTGGAATAATAATAAAGAGTATACTCATCCAGTCAATAAGTGCCCCTGCCACAACCAGCATTAGCATAAAGCAGACAAAAATACCCCATCTCCCCAGGGGAAGAGCTTGAAATGCTTTGGTAACAACACCATCTCCACCCAAACCGATAAAGACTGCCGAAAAATAAAAGGCACCGACTGCTATCAACATAATGACGCTGGTAATTTTTAATGTGTCGATACAGGCCTGCTTAACAAGTTTCAGTGTGAGGGTACCACTGAAAGCGGAAAGAGTAATAGTGGCAAAAGCCCCCACAGCTCCGGCTTCCGTAACGGAGGCTACACCAAAAAGGATGCTGCCGAGAACTGAAAAGATGATGGCTCCTATCGGTACGATCGATGTCAGCATGAGATTCATCTTTTTCTTGAAAGGGATTTTTAACTCTTCCGCGGAAAGCGTAGGACCATCCTCGGGATAGATATAACATCTGACAACAATATATATAATATATAAGACCCCTAAAAGAATCCCCGGTAAATAAGCAGCCATGAAGAGTTTTCCCACGGATAGATTGACAATAGGCCCATAAACTATAATCAGCACGCTGGGGGGGATGAGAATGCCCAAAGTCCCTCCTGCACAAATGGCACCACAAGCCATTTGCGTATTATATTTCTTGGCCAGCATGGCCGGCAAGGCGATCAGCCCGATAGTTATCACTGATGCCCCAACGATACCAGTCGTTGCGGCAAATAATATGGCCATGATAACGGTGCTGACTGCCAGCCCACCTCTCAATCGACCACACCATATATACAAAGCATTAAACAGCTTTTCAGCTATCCCGGACGTCTCTATGAAAACACCCATGAACAAAAAGAAGGGAACAGCCAGAAGGGTGTAGTTCGTCATCATTCCTTCCAAACGGACAATAAAATAACCCAATACATCGGGACCAATAAAAATCATTCCAAAGATCATACTCAGGCCACCCAAAACAAGGGCGGCCGGAAATCCGGAAAATATTCCGACGATAAGGCCCGCAAAGAGCAATAAGATTATCATGTCGGCATTCATCATTTATCTCCTTCCCTAATGGTTAATATACAGCGGAAAAATTCTGAAAGCCCCTGCATTAATAAAAGAGAAACCGCAATTGGCATAACCGTTTTGAAAGGATAAAGTATCGGCATCCAGTAACCCTGCATGGATCTTTCTCCCATTGCCCATGAATCATAGACATACGGAATCAATATATAGAGAAGAGTTATCCACAGGGGAAAGAAAAAAATAAGATAACAAATAATGTCCAGCCAAGCCTTACCACGGACAGAGAGACGTCCATAGAATATGTCTATTCGAACGTGTCCTTTATGAAACATCGTATAAGCCTGTCCCAGCACAAAAAAAGAACCGCCGATCATATAACTCAAATCAAAACACCATTTGGTCGGTGAATCAAACGCATATCTCATGACTATCTCATAACCGGTCATGAGAGTTAAAATAAAAACAAGCCAGCAAACTACTTTTCCGCTCCATTCGCTGATACTCTCCGCCACTTTAATGTAACCTCTTAATATTGACATAGATCAACCTCCCGGAAAGAGCCGGGGGACATTAATAAAAAAATAGTCCCCCTGGCTCTTTTTCCCATCTATTCATATTGGGGTGTCATCAAACTCTTGTAACTGTTGTAACCGGCTCTGAATTTATTTTGAGATGCCAACACTTTCGCAATAAACGGATCCTTAGCCGCTTTTTGTTTCAGCAGTGCTTCCGCTTTTGCATGCAATGCTTTCTGAATTTTGGGGTCGAGATAATTGATTTTGACGCCTTTCTCTTTAAAATATTCCAGTGCAATAATATCTTTAGAAATGGTATTGGTAAACATTCTCAGCGTAGTAGCCTGTGCCGCCATTTTAACGATTTCCTGCAGATCGGGAGAAAGCTTTTCCCATGATTTTTTATTGACACAGATATCAAGGATAGTGCTGGGCTGATGAATACCCGGAACCAATAAGTACTTGGCAATTTCATTGAAGCCCAGTGTCCTGTCCATACTGGGAATGCTGAATTCTCCGGCATCGATAACTCTTCGTTGCAAGGCTTCATAAATGTCTCCGGCCGGCATCATGACAACAGCAGCACCAAGACTGCTTAAAATTTCTCCCCAATAGCCGGAGGTTCTGAACTTCATACCTTTAAAATCATCCAACGAATCGATAGTTTTATTGGACCAAGCCAGATCTTCAGGAGGAAGAATGCCGCAGGGAACAACCAGACCAAAATTATACCGGGCATACAGTTCCTGATATAATGCCATACCTTCTCCTTCATACAACCATGTAAGATAAGGTATAGCTTCCATACCAAAGGGAAGATAACCGAAAAGCGCTCCGGCCGGCATTTTGCCAAGCCAGTAAGCAGGTGAGGCATGGGACACATCGATGGTCCCCATCTTTGCTGCCTCCAGGACCTCCATTGCCCCGATCAACTTGCCTGCCGGGTAGCTTTTGATCTCGAGGCGGCCGCCCGACGTTTTATTGACCATTTCGGCGAAATAATCAGCAGAAGCAGTCTGAATCTGAGTTCCCGCCGGCCAGGAAGAGGCCATCTTCCACATTATTTTTTGGGCAAAAACATTGGGAATTAATCCAAAAGACATTAAAAGAACGACAACTAAAATTTTCAATAAACTGATTTTTTTCATCTTCTCTCTCCTTTCCAAAGCTTGCTGTTTCCGATTACGCTGAGATAGCCACATTAGCTAATTCAGTCTTCCTGACAAAATTTATTATAACCACTTTCTTTCGATTACCTGTCTTTATCCGGAACATTCCCAAAAGCTGATATAATTACTTTACCTTCTTTACCCAATTCCCCCGGCACTTTGGGTGAGTCGTTACGACATATCAAATGAGCATTGAAAAATTAAAGCATTGCCCAGGTCGAAAAACATGTGAAGAATCCAGCAATATAAACTACTCGAAGAACCACACAGGCCTATTTTGGACCAACAGCCTTAGATTGCAATTGCTTATATGTCAGTGCCTTGGACGGGCAGAAATGCGCACAGACCGGATCGCCGCCGCAAAGATCGCACTTGACCACGATGTTCAGTTGATTATCGACAAGCGAGCAGCCGAAGGGACAGGCCGCCACACAGGCCAGACAATGTACGCAGATTTCCTGGTTGATCTCGTAGGCGCCGGTTTTTTCATTGAAGCTGATGGCACCCGCAAGACATGCTTTGACACAGGCCGGATCTTCACATTGCAAACAGTTCACCGGAATATGGATATCGGAAAATCCGCCATTAAGAGGGGAAATACGGCTCTGTCCGATTTTGCCGTCCCGGCCATGGGTAAACGAGCAGGCCAGTTCGCAGGTGCGGCAACCGGTGCAGAGATGCGGAGTAATAACAAGACGTGCTTTCATTGCGGCACCTCCCGATTCCAGACGGCGATTTTGCCGAGAATCAGTGCCGTTTCCTTACGATGCGACTCGTCGTTTTGCTCAAAGTAATCCCGGGGAATGTCCCGATGAGTGGAGAGGTAATCGGCAAATTCGCGGGTTATCGTCGGCCGGCCGGTTTGTTTATCGGCAAGCAGTTCAAATTTCCGGCCCCAGATTTCCCGTGTGAAGCCGCAATCGGTATATTGAATATGTTTTGTCGGACAATTGAGTGCGCAGGCAAGACACCCGACACAATCAGGGGGTGCATTTTTCAGCGGCGGGGCAATTTCCCGTTTATGCCCCCGGTTCACCGCCGATATGGCCCCGAATCCCATGCGGTCACAGATGCGCGTGCAAAGCCCGCAAAGAATACAGTCATCGGGTTTTGCAACCTGCTCGTAACTGGTTTGAAAAACGCCGTATTGTGCCGCAAGTTTTTGAATTTCCGGCGTATCGGGACAACGGGCCAGATAGAGGTCGAGAATCGTCCGGCGCAGTTCGATGAGCGCGGTCGTGTGCGTCTGAATAATCAGGCCATCCTCCGCCGGGTATAGACAGGAGGTGACCATGTTTTGCCGGCCACTCCATTCCTGCTTAGTGATCTCGACCATACAGAGCCTGCAGCCGCCATAGGGTTCTACCGCTTTATGGTGGCAAAGCGACGGAATGTCGATTTTCTCCCTTTGCAAAACGGGAAGCAGCATCTCTCCTTCTTTGGCCCGCACCAGTTTTCCATTTATCCTCAGAGTAACCATTGCTATCTCCTATAATACGTCGATTGCATTAAACTTGCATACGGCAACACAGGCGCCGCATTTCCGGCAAACGTCCTCTTTGATTACCTGCGGCTCCTTTTTCCGGCCGGCAATCGCCTGATAGGCGCAGGCTTTAACACAGACCATGCAGCCGGTACACAGATCGGGGTTCACCCGGTAGGTAATCAGATTCTTACAGACGCCGGCCGGGCATTTCCTGTCGCGGATATGCGCCAGATATTCGTCCCGGTAATATTTAAGTGTCGACAAAAGCGGCTTCGACCCCGATTTTCCCAAACCGCACAATGATCCGGCAACGATCTGATTGGCGAGTTTCTCCATTTTGATGAGGTCTTCTTCCGTACCGCGGCCCTCGCAGATTTTTACCGTCATTTTATGCAGCTGGTAGAGCCCTTCGCGGCAGGGAACACATTTGCCGCATGATTCCGACACCAGAAAATTCAGGAAGTAACGCGCCACATCGACCATACAGGTTTTGTCATCCATGACGATCATGCCGCCCGATCCCATCATTGATCCCGCTTCCGTGAGCGAATCGAAATCAACGGGCAGATCCAGCAGAGCCGCAGGCAGGCAGCCGCCCGAAGGCCCACCCGTCTGTACGCCCTTAAACGACCGGCCGTCAATGATGCCGCCACCGATGTCATAAATGATTTCCCGCAGTGTCGTCCCCATCGCCACTTCGATGAGTCCGGTGTTGCGGACTTTGCCGACCAGCGAAAAGGCTTTGGTGCCGCTGTTCTTCGCGACACCGATTTTCGTGAACCACTCCGCGCCGTTATTGATGATTACCGGCACGTTGACGAAGGTTTCGACGTTATTGAGAACGGTGGGATGGTCATAAAGGCCTTTTACCACCGAGTGGATGTATTTGGCCCTCGGCTCTCCCATTTCCCCGGCTACCGAGCGCATTAATGCGGATGATTCACCGCAAACAAAGGCACCGGCACCGCGGGCGATACGAATGGAGAACGCAAAGTCGGCCCCGAGGATACTTTTCCCCAAAAGCCCGTATTCTTCACAATCGGCAATTGCTTTTTTCAGGCGGATCACCGCCAGCGGATATTCTTCCCGGACATAGATATACCCCTCGCTCGCGCCCACGGCAAAGGCACAAATCATCATGCCTTCGAGCACCGCATGCGGATCGCCTTCCATAATACTGCAATCCATAAACGCACCCGGGTCGCCCTCGTCACCATTGCAGATAACGTAACGCACATCAGAGTCTACATTCCGGCAGGTACGCCATTTCTTACCAGTCAAGAATCCGCCGCCGCCGCGCCCGCGCAGTTCCGATTTGCTGATTTCCTCAATCACCTGATCCGGCGTCATCTTTGTAAGTACTTTAGCCAGGGCCTGGTAACCGCCCGCAGCTATGTACTCCCGGATGTCATCCGGCGCTATTTTGCCCACATTGCGCAGGGCTATCCGGCGTTGATGAGCATAGAAGGGTATATCCGCATACTTTTCAATCTTCCGGCCGTCTGCGGGATTCGTATAGAGCAATCTTTCTATTACCGCATCGTGCCCGATCGACTGCTCGATAATGGATTCGGCATCTTTGGGTTTAACTCTGGTATAGACCGTACCCTGCGGTTCAATAACTACCAGAGGCCCCTGTTCGCAAAATCCGTGGCATCCGGTCTTTTTAACCGCTTCCACCGTAAAATCGCGTACTTTACAGCGATCCAGATATTCCTCAAAGGCTTCCACAATCTTCTGGGCGCCCTTGGCGAGACATCCGGTCCCGCAGCATACCGTAACTGTTTTCTTATGACGGCCAGCGGTTTTCCGGTATTCTTCCGCAAGTTGCTCCAGTTGTTTTGTTTTGAGTATTTTCATATCACCCTTTCACCAGTCGTGTAACGTTACCCACGGAAACTTCACCATGATACTTGCCGTCGACAATTACAACCGGCGCCATGGCACAGGCACCCACACAGGCAACCACTTCAATCGAAAATTTCCCATCCTTCGTTGTCTGTCCGGCTTGAATTCCCAGCTGACGCTCGATCTGATCCTTGATGAGAGCACCTCCGCGAATATGGCACGCTGTACCGACACATACCCGCACGACTTTCTCGCCCTTGGGATTAAGACCAAAAGCATTGTAGAACGTCGCCACCGAAAATACCTTGGCGAGCTTGACGCCCAGCACCCGGGCGGTCTCCTGCAGTGCCTCGCAAGGCAGGTAATGATACTCCTGCTGGATGTCCTGCAGCACCATGATCAGCGAGGAAGGCTCCTGCGGATGGCGGGCCAATATCTCCGGAAGTCTGTCTAATTTATGCGTCATAATCGCTTACCCTTTCTTGCCGACTCTGCCGCCAGTTTGCATGACTGCTCCAATACGCGCATATTAATCTCCAGAACGTTTTTCTTCTTGCCCAGCTTCCCTTCGAGAACCTTTTTAACCGTTTCATAGGCGACAACGCCGGATGCACCGATAAATGCTCCCAGCATGGCGATATTGACCGCCTTGGCGTTGCCGGAGGCAATGGCAAGTTCATTGGCCGGTATCCGGATCTCGGTAATGTCGGTACGGTCGGTCTCGAGGGTTATTAATGATGAGTTGACTATAGCCACTCCACCGGCCTTGACACGCGGTATGAATTTTTCATAGGAAGGCGGGTTGAATATGCAGACCGCCTGCGGATTGTTGATAATCGGCGAGCCGATTCTCTTATCGGAAATCACCACCGTGCAATAAGCGGTGCCGCCGCGCATCTCCGGACCATAGGATGGTATCCAAAGGACGTTTTTATCTTCCGCAATACCGGAGTAGGAAAGCAACTGCCCGGCGACCATTACGCCCTGACCGCCAAAACCGGCAAACGTAACTTCGTATTGAGACATTACTCTTTCACCTCGCCTTCCGGTGTCTTAAAACAGCCGAGTGGGTAATAAGGCAGCATCGTCGTCTCCTGCCACTTAAGCGATTCCTGCGGGGTCATTCCCCAGTTGGTCGGACAGGTGGACAGCACTTCCACCAGTGAAAAACACCGGCCCTCAATCTGATATTGAAATGCTTTCCGGATCGCCCGCTTGGCGCGAACGATGTTCTGCGGATTATATACCGCCACTCTTTCAATATAAGCGGGCGTCCGCAATGATGAAAGCAGCTCCGCTATCCTGATCGGATAGCCGCACTCCTTGACGTTGCGGCCGTGCGGCGATGTTGCGGTTATCTGCCCCGGCATGGTGGTCGGCGCCATCTGGCCGCCGGTCATACCGTAGATGGCGTTATTGACGAAGATCGTCGTAAACTTCTCGCCGCGGTTGGCCGCATGGATGATCTCGTTCGTGCCGATGGAGGCCAGATCGCCGTCCCCCTGATAGGTAAAAACAATCAGATCGGGTGAAACTCTCTTCAGGCCGGTGGCAAACGCCGGCGCCCGGCCGTGCAGCGCTTCTATAAAATCAGTCTGGATATAGTTGTAAATCAACACCGCACATCCGACCGGTGCGATACCCACGGTACGCCCCTCTATGCCCAGCTCTTCCAGAACTTCCGCTACCATGCGGTGGATGATTCCGTGCGCGCAGCCCGGACAGTAATGAGTGACAGCCTCTCCAAACAACTGCGGACGGTTAAATACGGCCTGTGCATTTTCGTTCATATTTTCTACCTTCAGCCTTTCCAACTTTTGACGGCAGGTGTCTTTTTTGCCAGGATCTTCAGAATATAGTCCCTTACTTCCTCCGGGGTCGGCACAATACCGCCGGTGCGACCATAGAACTCAACCGGCTTCCGGCCCTGTACCGCCGCTTCCACGTCCTCCACCATCTGTCCCATGCTCATCTCCACGGTAAGCACGGCTTTGATATTGGGTTTAACCGCTTCGGCAAAAATCTCCTTGCCAGGAAACGGGAAAAGCGTGATCGGCCGCAAAAGCCCGATGCTGATGTTTTCTTCGGCCAGCTCATCAATCACCGTCTGGCAGATGCGTGCCATGGTTCCGTAGGCAACCAGCAAAATGCGGTTTTGGGGATTGATCTTATAGGCCTCAAACCGGACTTCGTTTTGCTTCATCAGTTTGTATTTTTCCGCAAGCATAACGTTGTTTGTTTCCAGCATCGCCGGATCCAGAAACAACGACTTGATAATCCGGGGAGCGCGTCCCCGGCAGCCGGTCGTTGCCCAATCTTTCGGCGGCAGAGGCTCCTCTTTATAGTCTTCCGGAAATTGCACGGGCTCCATCATCTGCCCGATCATGCCGTCGGCGACAACCATGGTCGGATTGCAGTATTTGTCGGCCAGGTGAAATGCCAGCATGGTCAAATCCACCGATTCCTGCAGTGTGCTCGGCGCCAAAACCAGCACCCGGTAGTCACCATGCCCCCCTCCTTTGGTAGACTGGAAGTAATCCGCCTGGGAAGGCAAAATACCGCCTATCCCGGGTCCGCCGCGCATGATGTTGATTAAAACCACCGGCAGGCGCGCCGCGGCCATGGTCGAGATCGCCTCCTGCATCAGGCTGATCCCCGGGCTCGATGATGATGTAAATGCTCTTTTGCCCGAGGCAACGGCACCCATCAGCATATTGCCCACCGCTACTTCGCTTTCCGCCTGGACGAATACGCCGCCCACTTCCGGCAGACGCCGGGACATGTACTCGCCGACTTCACTCTGCGGTGTAATGGGATAGGCAAAGTAGTAAACAGCGCCGGCGCGAATCGCCGCTTCGGCTATAGCCTCGTTACCTTTCATTAATATTCTGCTCATATTAGTCATCCTGTCCTTTAATAGTCATACAACTCATAGCGCTGGCCGTGTGATACAACCGTAATTGCGCCGTCCGGGCATACCAGCGCACATATCCGGCAGCCGATGCAGCGTGAAGGATCATGCAGCTGCGCCGAAAAGTAGCCCCGATTGGTAATCTCTTTCGACATGGACAGGATCTGCTGCGGGCAGGACTTGACGCAAAGTTCACAACCCTTGCAATAACCCTTGTCTATAATTACACCCGGCATAAAACCAATCCTCCCTTATTCTTAGAACTCCGTGCGGCTCTGTCTTTTTCTTCCCACGGTTTCAGTAACTGCCGCTTGAGTGTAAACACCGGCACTCCGATGGTTTCCGGATCAAGCCGCTTTGCCGCTTCCCCGACTGCGCTTACAAACTTAACCGGCAATCCCGCCTCCGTACTGACAGCACAAGCAAGTCGATAGCCTTCCTCAACGGTTTCCGTTGTGGTTTCATCAATTAGGTGGGTATTGGATATAATGCCGGTAAACTTAAGCCGCGAAGATATCTCAATATCGTGGATCATCTTCAGGGAACCTGTAACAGTCGAGGTAAACGGCCGCCTTGCATTCAAAACGATCAGAAACTCGTAACCCCGTCCGAAGGAATCCGCAAGTGAACTCAAAACCCGGGCGCCGACGTTGTCGCCGCCGACATCGAGAACGACTTTCCCTTCGCTGCGCTCTATTTCTCCGCGGATTTCGGGAAGAATGATCGGTAAATCGGCGTGGCACATCTCACCGTGCGGTGAAATCACCCGCACGCCCTGAGCCACCAGACTTAATGCGGCTTCGCGTGATCGGAAATAGGGATTAATGACATCAAGATCAATGATACTTACCGGTTCGCTGCAAGTCGCGGCCAAACCGGCTGCGTAATTTACGGCAACCTCAGTCTTGCCTGATCCGTAGGCGCCGGCGAAAATAATAACTCTTTTGTCCAACACGGGAAACGTTACCTGATTCATCAATGTCAGTACCCCCGTTGCGTAAATCTGATTAAAAAAATCAAACCTTACCCATAGCCTCTGCTAAAAGCTCGATTGGATGCACGACTCTTATCTTTTCATTCCCCAGATTGCCGTTAATCTGCAGACGGCACCCGGGACAACCGGAAGCAACCGTATCGGCGCCCGTATTCCTGATGGACTGAATCTTGTTCTTCGTGATACTTACCGAAATATCGGGATGATCCAACTGGAAAGTTCCCCCGCCGCCGCAGCAAACATCCGCTCCAACCATTTCGGCAAAATCCAATCCCGGAATCTGTTTCAGCAACGCCCGTGGCTCATCTTTTATCTTCTGACTGCGCACGAGATGGCAGGGATCATGGTAGGTAACACGGCCTTTTAAAGGTTGCAGATATTTCTTCAGATCGAATTTCGCCAAATACTGCGAAATATCCATAACCTTATTCTTAACCTTCTGTGCTTCCTTTGTATCCTCTCCCATCTCTCCCAGAATATGAACGTATTCTTCCTTAAAAGCCGCCCCGCAAGTGGCGCAATCCACGATGATCGCATCCACATTATCATACCGGCTGAAAACGCTGAGATTGCTCTTGATGTTACTGAGCGCCATCTGGCGCGCACCTGATAAAAATATGGGCAAACTGCAGCATTTCAGATCCTTGGGGAAAACAACTTCCACGCCCAAACGTTGAAGCACTTTAATCGTTGAATTGCCTACGTTTTCAAAGAGAAAATTATTGGCACAACCAGGAAAATAAATTACCCGGCCCTGTGCTTTCCCGGACGGTGAAATGATTTCCGGATATTGATCCATCAACGGCTTGCCATTGAATTTGGGAAGTTTGGAAAATGATATGGCTCCTATTTTACCGTTTTTAGGTAAAAGGGCCATCAGCGGATTGCCCAGAGTCCGTCCCCAAAACATACAGAAAGGCAGTAATTGATCACTGCTGAGAACGGTAGACATTATCCGTTTCAGCAAGGGCAGTTTATATTTTTTCAAAACTTCCGCCCGCATCGCCTTGAACAGCCGGTCTATTTTCACCCCGCTCGGGCAATTCACCGTACAGGTCTCACATAACAGGCATGTATAAAGGAGATTCTTGAAGCCTTCCGAAATATCAAATTTCCCTTCCTGAATCTTTTTAATTAACTGCACCTTCCCGCGCGGAGCCGCCCCTTCAACATGCAACTGCTTATATACGGGACAAGCATTCATACAAATCCCGCATTTAATGCAGTTATAGACTTCTTCTTGCAGTTCTTTAGCAATCATTTTGGGCTTACCTCCAAAAAGCTTCCCGGATTCAATATCCCCTGAGGATCAAAAACATTTTTAATGCCCCGCTGGATTTTCAGGCTGGTTGCCGAAAGCTGCTGCGGCAGATACTTGGCTTTATTGACACCGATCCCATGTTCTCCGGAAAGAGTCCCGCCGATCGTCATGGCGTACTCCACAAATTCATCCATGGCCTTTTCCACCCGCGCCATTTCTTCCTTATCCCGTTGATCGCAAAGCATCAACGGATGGAGGTTGCCATCCCCGGCATGGGCCAAAACTGCAATTTGAACATTGTTGCGCTCGCAAATTTCCTTCACCTTCTTTATCGCTTTCACCATCTGATTCACGGGCACTGTCGCATCCTCGATCAGACAGGTCGGACGCAGTCTGGCAATGCAGCCGAAAGCCGCACGACGGGCAGCCCAAAGCTGCACATTCTCTTCCTCGGAGGAAGATGTCCGCACATTACGCGCTCCCTGTCCCTGACAGAATTCAGCGATAAGCGGCGATTGTCTCTCGATAGTTGCATCATCACCGTCCACGTCTATCAGTAAGAGCGCGGCGGCATCCAGGGGAAGTCCCAAATGAAAAGCCTCTTCCACCGCCTTGATTACCGTCTTATCCATAAGTTCCATGGTTGCCGGAATAATCCCGGCTTCAACGATCTTGGCCACCGTCTTGCCGGCATCGTCAATGTCGTCATAAATGGCCAGAAGGGTCCGCCTCGCTTTCGGCTTGGGAAGAAGGCGAACCGTGATCTTCGTTGCTATCGCCAGCGTTCCTTCCGAACCGCATATCAGACGGGTCAGATCATAGCCGGTAACATCCTTCGCAGTTATCGTTCCGGTCTTCATCACTTCGCCCGAAGGCAGCACTATTTCCATGCCCAGTAAATAATCGCGGGTTACACCATACTTGATCCCCCGCATTCCTCCCGCATTCATCATCACTGCGCCGCCTATCGAGGCTACTGTGGCGCTTCCCGGATCAGGCGGATAAAACAGATTTACCGCTTCGACGGCCTTCTGAAAATCGGCAATAACAATGCCCGGCTCCACTATCGCATAGCGGTTCTCCGTATTGATCTCCAGAATTTTATTCATCTGCGTAAACGAAAGAAGGATACCGCCTTTTTTAGCCAGACACTCTCCACCCAGACCTGAGGCTGAACCCCGGGGTGTCACGAAAACATTCTCGGCGGAAGCCAACGCCATTATCCGGGAAACTTCCTCCGTAGATACCGGAAAAAGAATCGCATCCGGCACAAACTCTAATATGGAGGCGTCATACGAATGCGTCAGAAGATCCTCCGGGGAAGTCTTGCAACGATCCTTCCCGACTATTGATACAAACTTCTGTATGACTTCTGGTCTTATCATGGGAATATCCTTTCTTGTTTAAAGAACTACGATAGGTATTGTCTTAATCTTCGGAAAGAGGAAAGACTGCGGAAAATGTCCTCGTCCTCTCCCGTATTTTACAGCAACTAACATGCCAGCATTATTACATCATTAACATGCCGTAATCACATATTATTTTATTAGAGATAACTTTTACAATATGCATATATGCACGTGCATAATTACATATCATATGCAATTATGCATATGATAGCGAATAAGACATGGTACTAGAAAGACTTTATTAGGAGAATAAAACTTATTGGAACACATTAAAAAACAGAAAAGGGATTTAGAGGGAAACGTTACCTGATTCATCAATGTCAGTACCCCCGTTGCGTAAATCTGATTAAAAAAATCAAACCTTACCCATAGCCTCTGCTAAAAGCTCGATTGGATGCACGACTCTTATCTTTTCATTCCC
>Ga0228535_1000842_pt1:0-35000 | contig 67286 bp, 75 predicted proteins | sample SJ1metagenome_FD_168457 | JGI IMG/M metagenome (GOLD analysis project Ga0228535, IMG submission 168457) | Enriched culture of PCE-dechlorinating microbial communities from Ithaca, New York, USA - SJ1 | ecosystem: Engineered > Modeled > Simulated communities (microbial... > Unclassified...
TTTTGGTTGTAGTTGGCTATGAAGTTGTTTATTTTGTCTTGGTTTTGGTTGTAGTTGGCTATGAAGTTGTTTATTTTGTCTTGGTTTTGGTTGTAGTTGGCTATGAAGTTGTTTATTTTGTCTTGGTTTTGGTTGTAGTTGGCTATGAAGTTGTTTATTTTGTCTTGGTCTTGTTCATAATTAGTTATAATTTTATTAATCTGTTTATAATTTTCTAAAAAAAGATTAAAAGATTTATTTGCTTTTTTTATAAAGCTTATCGGATTTTTTAACTTCATTTTTCCCCATCTACATTAATTTTAGGTAAGTATTAATAATTGATTATATTATTTATCAATTTATAATTTTTCTCATTCTTTGCGCATTATTATCACTTCATTGTATTCGGCACGAATGCCACGTTCTAAATCATCAATTAAAATCATCATACAACTAAATTTAGACCATTTTTGTATTAAGAAACATAAGTCATACCCATAATGAAAGCTAACTGGGGATCCTTTGTCATTTATAGGATTGCCATGATATTCCGGTTCTTTCAACCACACAATTTCATTTTTTTTTATAACAGAGCACCTTTCTGTTGCTTTATCTTTATTTACCAATGGAATTGTGCAAATATGCGCTCCTCCTTTCTTTAAACTTCTATAAATTTGTTTACATGCTTTATCAGGATTATAAATATGTTCAAAAACATCTTGGGTTATAACTAAGTCAAAAAATTCTTTATCAAAATGTTTTTTTTCTAGATTTATATTGTAAAAACTATCGTAGGATTTACCTAATTTTCTATCTGGCCAGTATTGGGAAGGGAAATAAGAATTACATTCATTTTTTAACTTTAAACTAGCACCTCTATTGGCGGGGGATGATTCATGAATTGTCAAATCTCTCCAATTCGGATAAAATGATTCAATTACACTCATCAAAGCTCTTTCCCGTGGTATACATCCACATTTTGAGCATCTGTAATGGTCCCGTAGCCATGCATGATTAGATATAAAGAGAGTTTCCTTTCCACAACAGGGACAATATCCGTAGTTTTTTAACATTTGTTCTGCCTTTGGTATTATATAAAGAATGATTTAAAATTTTTAATAAGATATATCTATTTTTAAACTAATCTTTAAAGCTTTAGTGGGAAATTGTACGTTTGATATTAAAATTATAAATGTCATATTGAAAATAGGCTAGTGTAGGATGAAATAAATACTAAATCATATTATATAATTTCAATATTAATAACTATCTAAGGGATAAAATGAAGATTACAGTAATTGGAACAGGGTATGTAGGTTTAGTTACAGGGACTTGTTTTTCAGAAATGGGGAACAAAGTTTATTGTGTGGATATAGATAATGGAAAAGTTGAAGATTTAAAAAAAGGTATTATTCCTATTTATGAACCGGGTTTGGAAGAATTAGTCATTCAGAACCAGTTCAATGGAGATCTAATTTTTACTAATAATCTACAAAATAGTTTAAATAACTCTGTTATCTGTTTCATAGCTGTAGGCACGCCGATGGGTGAAGAAGGGAGTGCTGATCTTCAATATGTGTACAATGCTGCCAGAGAGATTGGTCAGTTCATGAGAGATGACTTAATCGTGGTTAATAAGTCAACTGTTCCTGTGGGAACTGCTAAAAAAGTAAAGGAAATAATAGAAGAAGAATTGGATAAAAGAAATCTTCGTTTAAATGTTCATGTGATTTCCAACCCGGAATTTCTAAAGGAAGGATCAGCTGTTCAGGACTTCATGCGACCCGAAAGAGTCATTATTGGTTCTGACAATGAGGACGTTGTTCAGATCATGAAGGAGTTATACACTCCATTTACCAAGAACCATGAAAGATTCATAGTCATGGATCAACGCAGTGCAGAAATGACCAAATACACGGCCAATGCAATGCTTGCCACTAGAATATCATTCATAAATGAAATAGCCAACATCTGTGAAGAAGTCGGTGCTGATATAAATAAGATTCGAGAAGGAATCGGTAGTGACAGTAGAATAGGGTACAGTTTCCTTTACCCTGGTTGTGGATATGGTGGAAGTTGTCTTCCCAAAGATGTAAAGGCTCTAATAAAAACTGCTGATACTCATGGCTACAATTCAAAATTATTAAAAGAGGTTGAGGCTGTTAATTATGAACAGAAGCGTTATCTGGTAAAAAAACTTGTTGAAAGGTTTAAAAATGACTTATCAGGACTAACCTTTGCAGTATGGGGATTATCATTTAAACCTGGAACTGATGATATGAGAGAGGCACCATCTCTGGTTATTATAAATGACTTAACTCGAAAAGGAGCTAAAATAAGGGTTTATGATCCTAAATCTATGGATGTGGCTCGGAAATATTACTTCAAAGATAATTCTGCTGTGGAATTTTCAAAAAACAAATACGATGCAGTTGATAATGCAGATGCTCTTTTACTGGTAACTGAATGGAAAGAATTCAGAAGCCCAGATTTTGATGAAATTGCTCTGCGGATCAAAAATAAAATCATATTTGATGGTAGAAATCAGTACAATAAAGAAGTCATGAAAGAGATTGGTTTTGAATATCACCAGGTGGGTAATGGAAGTTAGAATTCCAAAAATCTCCTATTCTAACGTTAAATATTAAAACTACTAATGAAATACTGGATACAATGATAACTGGACATAGATTTTTAGTGAACTTTAACAAGTATCGCTATCTACTCAACCAACTTGTAAAAAGAGACATAAAACTTAAATACAGAAGATCTGTTTTAGGAATATTCTGGAGTTTTTTAGAACCTTTGGGGAGTATGATAGTTTTAACAATAGTTTTTTCAACTCTTTTTAACCGTATAGAGAATTTTCCTGTCTATTATTTAACTGGAATGTTAGCATATCAGTTCTTTGCAGGTGGAACCAATGCTGCGATGCGTTCAATGGTTGGTAATGCATCTATTTTAAAGACAATATACATCCCCAAATATCTTTATTCTTTATCGGCAATAATTTCAAATTTTGTGACTTTTTTACTCTCTTTGATAGTTCTTTTCATGGTAATGGCTGTGACTAATGTAAATTTCACAATGTATATCATCTTTGCAAGTTTACCAATTCTCGCCCTTCTCCTGTTAACCATAGGAGCGGGTCTGATCATGGCCACTGTAAATGTTTTTTTCAGGGATATGCAATATTTATATGGAATATTTTTGATGATGTTAATGTACTTAACACCCATATTTTACCCTGCAGAAATTGTACCTGAAAGTTTTAGATTCATTCAGGATTATAATCCTTTATTTGCCATTATTCAATGCTGTCGAAGTTCTTTTTTATATGGGACTCTTTACAATATGCAGGACTTATTATTTGCAATGGGATCAGGAGTTGTCGCCCTTGTTATAGGAATCTTTATTTTTTACAAATATCAGGATAGGTTTATATTATATGTTTAATACTCAATGGTGATTATATTGGGAGAAACTGTCATAACAGTTGATAATGTAGGAATGGAATTCAATTTAAGTCAAGAAAAAATAGATAGTCTTAAAGAGTATTTTATCAAATTTCTCAAAAGAGAACTCCACTTTCAACCTTTTTGGGCATTGAAAAATGTTTCCATGATGGTAGAGAAGGGAGATCGAGTTGGTTTGGTGGGTTTAAATGGTGCCGGTAAAAGCACTCTCCTAAAATTAATTTCAGGGGTTATGAAACCAACTGAAGGTCAAATAACAGTTAAAGGTCGTTTATCACCTTTACTTGCTTTAGGTGCCGGGTTCGATCCAAGTTACACTGGTCGGGAGAACATATTTTTATATGGATCTTTAATGGGTCATTCTAAAAGATTCATAGAGAGCAAATTTGATGAAATAGTTGAATTCTCAGAAATTGGTGATTTCATTGATGTTCCTCTGAAGAATTATTCCTCGGGTATGGGGGCAAGACTGGCATTTTCCATAGCCACTGCAGTGCAACCTGAAATACTGATCCTAGATGAAGTACTATCGGTGGGAGATGCCAAATTTCAGGAAAAAAGCAGACAGAAAATGAATTCGCTCATGGAAGGAGATGTAACCATTCTATTTGTATCTCATTCAACTGACCAGGTTCGAAAAATATGTGACAAAGCGGTATGGTTACATCATGGCAAATTAATAGACCAAGGTCCTGTTGATGAAATCTGTGATTCATACGAAAAATTCATGCAGTTAAAAGAATGATCCATTTTCCTTTATGCTATGAACACAGATTCAATGAACGACCTGTCTTTAATATGTATATAAGAACAAGCTTTTGTTAAAATTAATATTACAGATACACTTTTATGGAAATTATTAAATAAACTACATCTAACTTGTAATTGTTTATTGCGGTGGCTTTATGGATCTAACAGTCATAATCCCCAACTACAACGGCAAACATTTTTTAAAAGAGTGTTTTCAATCTTTAAAGAGTCAAAACTGCCAATTTGAAGTTATAATAATCGACAATGCTTCCCAAGATGGAAGTGCCGATTACATCCGGGAAAACTATCCAGAATTCAAACTAATTGAAAACACGGCGAACCTTGGCTTCGCCACAGCAGTAAATCAGGGAATAAAAGTCTCCAATTCAGATTATATCTTTCTCCTGAACAACGATGTATACTTGGAAACAGACACCATTTCTAACCTTATAAAATGCATCAAAACCGATGAAAACATCTACGCAGTTTCTCCAAAGATGATCCAGTACTACGACCGGACTAAAATGGATGATGCCGGGGATGAATATACCATCCTGGGCTGGACAAAGAGGGTGGGTTATGGGAAGTCACCAGAAAAGTATACTGTAGAAAGGGAGATTTTCAGTGCCTGTGCTGCTGCATCTCTCTACCGTAGAAGTATCCTGGATGAAATAGGATACTTGGATGAGAACTTCTTCGCCTACCTGGAAGATGTGGACCTCAGTTACCGGGCCCGGATCCATGGTTATAAATGCAGGTACTGTCCAGAGGCGGTGGTTTACCATGTGGGGAGCCAGACCAGTGGTAGCAAGTACAATGAATTCAAAACCCGTCTATCAGCCAGGAACAATGTCTACGTTCCCTACAAGAATATGCCCTGGCCGCAACTGTTGGTGAACCTTGTTTTCCTCTGCACCGGCTATTTCATCAAATACATCTTTTTCTGGAGGAAAGGATATGGCGAGATCTACTTAGCTGGCCTAAAAGAGGGGTTTAATTCACGAAAAGAAATTGACAAAGTTATATATAACCCTAAAAATCTTAGAAACTATTTCATCATACAGTGGGTATTAATCAGAAACACTCTTAAATTCCTGCTTTATTAAGAAAATATAAAGATAATTGGGAGTTACTCATCAGATTATACTGACCTGTGTGGAGCTGTAGATCTCATTGTTGTTTTCGTTGGCCTCATAAATTTCTTTATTGGAATCTACAACCACTCTAATGTAGTATTTGCCCGGTGTGATATTGGCCGGTACCGTGAATGTGGTATTCTGGGTTAAATTATCACCACTGAAAAGTTCACTAAGGCGTATTTTGCCCAGGAATATAATGTTCTCTGGATTTTTCTCAGGAGTGAACTGGAAGGTAACATTGCAATCATCGGTGGGTAAAATACCATTATTTTTAATGGTGTTGGGAATGCTAATTTCCTGACCGTTCACGGCTGTTGAGGGAACGGTTACATTGGTTACAACCAAATCTCCAAAGAAAACAGCACTATCCACAGCTATAATTATGAAAACCAAAAAAACCACTGCTATAACAATCATGTACTGTTTTTTCCAGTCATCGAAGATACTCTTAGATGGTTCAGGAGTTTTTGTTTCCGGGTCATCAGAGGTATTGTTTGATGGTTCAGGAGTATTTGTGGATTCATCTGGTTTGATTATTAGTTCTCCCCCGCATTTGCATTGAAAGTTGGAGGGATTTTCATCAGGTTTTAGCTGGTATTCCTCCCCACACTGTGAACATTTGACGTCCATGTTATCCTCCTTGCCTCTAGTGATATATTCTCTTATTTACTATAAGTTTTTCCACTCAACAACTTATTTGAAAACAAACAGCGTTTTAGGGGATCACCATTCTTTCCCTATATCTTAGTCAGATCTTTAACCCCCTAACTTGAGAAAAATCTTTTTTAACCCCTAACCTTAGAAATATCTCCCTTATTTTGTCCATTGGGTGGATTTCCTTCATTAACTTAGTCATTTTTCAACGTAACTTATTAAAGTTAGAACTATTAACATATTTTTATAATGGCTTTAATTCACATTTCATCATATTTTAGAAATCACTATCTTCATATTTCTTAAATAAATGTTTTAAATGTAAATGTGCCCTTAATATTTGATATTTTTATAACCATAATAACAGTACAGGTTTTTAAGTTGCTTAAAGGCGGTAAAATGGATTTATCAATCATAATTGTAAATTATCAAACTTACGAACTTACCAAACAAACCATAGATTCCATTATCAACAAGGACCATCCCTTTCAGTATGAAATATACCTGGTGGACAATGCTTCTCAAGATGGCAGTCTGGAAAGACTGCAGAAAGACTTCGCCCCAGAACAGGAAACCGGTTTAATCAAGTTCATGGCCAACAACAGAAACAATGGTTTTGCCCATGCCAATAACCTGGCCCTGAAAGAAAGCAATGCTAAATATGTTTTATTACTTAATTCAGATACCGTAATCCTTAATAGGGCTCTTGCTAAATGTATCAATCATATGGAGGAAGATTCCAGTATAGGGGCTTTAGGGTGTAAGGTGGTCCTACCTGATGGTTCACTGGATAAGGCCTGTCGGAGGAGTTTTCCCACCTTCAGTGTGTCATTTTACCGGATGGTAGGCCTTTCCCGACTTTTCCCTAAAAGTAAACGTTTCGGTAGATACAACTTGACCTTTCTGGATGAAAATCAAACATACGAGGTGGATTGTTTAGTTGGAGCGTTCATGCTGGTCAGATCCGAGGCAATCCAGGAGGTAGGTCTCCTGGATGAACAGTTCTTCATGTACGGTGAGGATATTGACTGGTGTTACCGCATCAAATCTGGGGGTTGGAAAGTAGTCTACTACAGTGATGCGGAAATCGTCCACTACAAAGGAGGAAGTAATAATAACCTGGATAAACCACGTTTAATCCGCGAATTTTATCGTTCCATGTATTTATTCTACAATAAACATTACATGGATAATTACTCTTTTATAATCACCGGGATCACTTACCTGGGGATTGGGGGGATTTGTGGTTTAAAACTTATATTGAATCGTTTAAAGAATATTATATGAACCATCTTTATGAGATCTGCTTTAATTCGAGTGATTAAATGATCAGAGAAAATCAAAGAATCTTTAACGTAGCCTTAGTAATCATTGATTTTACAGTCATCACCCTGGCTCTGGTCCTGGCATGGTACATCCGTTTTGCCACTGATCTTCTGGGTTTTGGCAGCAATGTGGGGGGATTCTACCACTACATACTACCTATCCTCTTAATTTTACCCTCCTATATTTTCATTTACTATCTTCTGGGTCTGTACACACCCCAAAGGACTAAAAAGACCATAACCTCAGAAGCATTTAAGATCCTCCAGGCTAACTTTGTGGGCCTATTCTTCCTTATAACCATCCTGTTTGTACTGGAATTCATGGACTATTCTCGGTACATGCTGGCCATGTTTGGTATATTCAGCACAGTTCTATCCATCACTGAAAGATTCATAATAAGGAAGCTATTGCAGTATCTGCGTAGCAGACGGTATAACATCAAATATATTCTGGTCATTGGAACTGGGGAACTGGCCAGGAAATTTTCCGAGGTAATCATCCAGAATGAATACTTGGGATATGATATAATGGGATTCCTAGATGAGAACCATTCCCGGGTTGATTTTATTAATGGTTTTAAGATTTTAGGCACAGTTGGGGATCTGGAAGATGTACTGTCTAACAATCTGGTGGACCGGGTGGTTATAACCCTTTCTCATGATAACTACAATCTCCTGGAGTGGCTGGTGGAAACCTGTGAAAAGTGTGGAGTGCGTGCTGAGATCATACCATCCTATTACATTTACATGCCCACCAAACCCTACCTGGATGTCATCGAAGGCATTCCTTTGATCCAGATTAGGCACATACCCCTGGATAATTCATTTAACAGGTTTCTGAAGCGGTGTTTTGATCTGATACTGGTGATACCAGCCATTGTAATCTCATTTCCTCTACTGATTTTAGTGGCTCTTCTGGTTAAACTAAGCTCTCCCGGGCCAGTGATATTCAAACAGGAAAGACTGGGACTTGACAAGAAAAGTTTCCAAATGTACAAGTTTCGCAGCATGAGAGTTCAGGATGATGCGAAAGAAAAATTCCACTGGACCACCGAGGATGATCCACGCAAAACCCGGTTTGGTTCGTTTATCCGGAGAACCAGTATAGATGAATTACCTCAGTTTTTCAATATATTAAAGGGAGAAATGAGTTTAATAGGGCCCAGGCCCGAGCGCCCACATTTTGCGGAAAAATTCAAGGAAGAAATTCCCAAATACATGGTTAAACACCATGTTCGTCCGGGGATGACTGGCTGGGCCCAGGTCAATGGTTACCGGGGGAACACTTCCATTAAGAAGAGGATAGAACATGACATTTACTATGTAGAAAACTGGACAACCACCCTTGATGTGAAAATATTCTTCAAAACCCTTATAAACCTATTTAGGGATGAGAATGCCTATTGAATAGGCGAATTCATTCTCATAATCCTAATTCCTCAATCCCAGATCGATGATTGTTTTTTCAGTTTTGTTCATATCCGGGATCATATAGTTTATCCCATTTATATGGGTATATTCTCCAGTAACCACCCCGGTTTTAGCATTGTCTATATTAAACCCGGTGATTAGTTTTTCAATCACCGTTGTCTCCAATGGTGGTATATCTGTTTTCACATTTTTCCTTAACTGGTTCAAAACAGTAGGGGCTTGAAGAATGTTGGAGGGATTTAAAGCTTCATTGATAATAGCGGTTATTGCTTCCCTGTGTCTTTTCATCCGCCCACCCTCGGATTCGGAGTCTTGCCTGAAGCGAACATAGATCAAAGCTTCATCACCGGTTAATTTACTCACCCCGGTTTTACCATGAAGTTCTGGTCTCACTGCGGAGATATGAGGTTCTACATTCATGGTTATACCACCCAGGCTATCCACCAGTTCTTTAAAATCAGTGAAGTCCACCAGCACATAGTAATCAATTCTCACCTTCAAAAAGTTCTCCACGGTTTCTTTAGTGGTATTTATATCTCCATAGGCATATGCACTGTTAATCTTATCTACACCCTTTCCAGCAATCTGTACTCTGGTATCGCGTGGTATGGAAAGAATAGAAACTTCCTTGGTGTTTTTATCTATGGATAAAATGTTAATGGAATCTGTATACCCCTGGGTCTGGGGTGTCCGGGCATCGGCACCTAAAAACAATATATTAATTCTTTCACTGGAGGAATTGGTCTGGGGAATGAACAGAAGGTAAGATAAACTTGCTGCTAAAAGGATTATTCCCACCAATATCACGATTACTATTTTTTTATTCATTTACATAGTGCCCCCAATTATAATTTTCTTAATTGAATTGTCTTTTTTGGCAGTGAAAATAGAAGAAATTAGGTTATTCTCATCCATAACTCCCGTGTTTTGTAAGGATTATTGTCCGGGAGTTTATAAAGAAGGAATTCCATCTTCCTCTCCCCTGATGTTCCCGCAGTGAAATTAAATGGGATTTCCATTTTTTCATTGTTTTGTAAGGTAATGTTATCCTGTTTTAAGATAGTACTGTTTACTTGAATTAGTAAACGATAATTCACAGTGGATCCTTCCCGGTTCACCACAACCATGGTTAGGTTGGTTTTTGTTCCAGAAGTGAGATTGAGAGTGTTAGCATTCAGCCCTTTAATGTAAAATTCGGTGGAATTAGTTTTATCATCTCCACTTGGCAGCTGACCCGGTTGAATAATAGTGTAGGCCGCAGTACATAATGTTAGGATAATGCAGATGATCAGGAATACTCTCAGTATCCGTTCCAGTTTGGGAATATGCAGCCTTCTTTCCAGGGGTATTTTTTTCGTTCTGAGGAATGTTATAAGGCAGAATATAAGGCTGAAAACAGCAAGAACGATGAGTATTAGTTCTAAACGTATGCTCCATGCAGTATAATTAAATGCCAAACCAATAAGGGAAGTCAGTACTAAACTAGCCCCACACCCCAGTCCAAAACGTTCAACCAGTTCCAGATCATCATTTTTAGGGAAGGTAACAGTCATTAACAGATATCCGGGTATGAAACATACGAAAAGGCTGCCGGGAACCATCCAGAGAGGTGTTTTGTTTATGGGGGGAACTATAACCGTAACGATCATCAGTACGCTGAGCAGAATTAAGGTTAACAGATTTTTGGACAATACCCCATTGGAATAGGTGGGGATGAATTTTTCAGAAGTCTCTTCAGGTTCACCTTTAAAATGATTAATTCTGAGTATGTAAGTTGTAATGGAAAGTACTATGGTAATTAACGATAAAATCAATATTAGATCTCTAAGTTGAAGTCCTAAAGAAGAATATTTAAGTATTACGCTAATTAAAATGGTTAGAAATACACACAGCTCCATGAGCAGTAGTGGTTTTTTAAGAAGCCCGGAGTAATTTTCTTCAGGGTAAAGTACTGATATCAATGAATATCCTGAGGATACAAAGATGACCATAAATACAAGAATATTTACTATAAAGTTATCAATGGGCTGGGTTGATGCAAATATGGTAGTGATAATTGATATTATAAAAAGTAACATTAAATCTTTAGATGATATCCCTTTCATTATGATCCTCCGTTATTTATAGAGTTCTGGCTTTTAATAAACCTTTTTACTTTCATTATTTTATGTGAATTTATAATATTATGTTTTACACATTTATTCCCCAAGAGTGATTTATATGCGGGTTGGGGGGATTCATAATGAAAGATACTCAGTTAGTATATATTGAATATGACTAAATCAATGTATAAGGGAATTATGAACAAAGATTAATATACACTAAAAAAACATACAATAAGATGTGTTATTATGAACAAAGATTATAAATTGATGGGTGGTTTGGTACCGGTCATACTGCTTTTATGCATTGGCTTGTATGGAATCCCAGTTTTAGGTTCACAATCTGATTCCCCGATAAACTCTGTTGCTTACAATGGTACTGATGGCTCTAATGCCACTGTTACTAATAATACTGTAGCTAATGATGAATCGGACACGGATGATGCTTCCACTCAAACTTCCACCCAAGTTAGTAGCCGATCATCTAGCAGCGGAGCAACATCTAACACTAATACTAACACGGGTAACACACAGACTCCTTCAGAGCCAACTCCTGAACCAGAGCCAACTCCTGAACCAGAACCAGATACATCTCCAGAAATAAATATCGTTTAAACTACTTTTTTTTATTTCTTTTTAAAATGAATTAAATTCAAAAATTAAATACTTGCTGGGAAATTGGAGTTGGGGGTTGCGGCCACCATCATGGCACTGACCAGGACTATGGTTATCATGATGATCATGGGAACAAAGTAGCGCATACCCAGGTAGCGTAAATCTATTTCATCCCTGTACTGAGTTTTTCTTCTTAAATCTGGAATTGAATTACTTCTGTAACTTTTTTGCATGTTATGCCTCCTTTATTAAAGAATGAGGCTTATAACGTATTTAAGGAAAGAGATAGAGAGCATCTGAAAAGTAATCCCCGGGTACTGAAGACAGTGGGATGAGATTCATCCCAGTTCTTACTAAAAATAAATGAACTAAAAATGAATGAATTAACTGGTAAATTATCCAGTTCAGGGGATTTTTAGGATCAATAAAAAATTTAAATCATCTCACCCATAGATAAACCCACAGAAAGTAATAAACACACAACCACAGTTGAATAAATTAATTTGCAGATTGTTTTAACTATTTGGAGGTATTAAATTGCCGGATAGTGGTGAAATAGAACTGAGAGTTGCTGAAGCACTACAGCAGGATGTAGGCAAGGGAATGGTACGGATAGATCATGAACTGATGACTAAAATTGGTGCAGCTCCCGGTGACATTGTGGAAATAATTGGTAAACGAACCATCGGGGCCATTGCCGGGAATTCTTATCCTGCCGATGTGGGACTGGAAATAATACGCATGGATGGATTAACCCGTTCCAATGCCGGGACCTCCATTGGCGAGATGATCACCATCCGCAAAACACAACCCAGAATGGCCAGTAAGGTGGTCATTGCCCCGGCAGCCAAGGGCATGCGCATCATGGCCTCGGGAGACATCATCAAAAGAAACCTCATGGGTCGGGCAGTAACCAGGGGAGATGTTCTGGCCTTGGTTTCTCCACGCCGAACCAAAGAAACCCTGAGGGAATTTCCTGGTTCTGAAGACATATTCCGGGAATTTTTCGAAGCCACCACCCCCTTTTCACTGGGTGAAATAAAATTCACGGTGGTTTCAACCAGCCCGGCTGGACTGGTACGTATCAACGATAGCACCGTGGTTGAAGTCCGGCCCGAGGCAGTGGAGGTCATGGAGAAAAAGGTTCCGGATGTTACCTACGATGATGTGGGTGGACTTAAAAAGGAAATGTCCAAGGTCCGGGAAATGATCGAACTCCCTCTACGCCACCCCGAAATATTCGACCGTCTGGGAATAGACCCTCCCAAGGGAATACTCCTCCACGGTGCACCAGGTACCGGGAAAACCCTCCTGGCCAAGGCAGTGGCCAGTGAAAGCGGATCCAACTTCGTGGCCATCAACGGGCCGGAAGTCATGAGCAAATTTGTGGGAGAAGCAGAAAAAAAGATCCGTGAAATATTCGAGGAAGCAGCTGAAAATGCCCCCACCGTGATATTCATAGATGAAATTGACGCCATTGCCCCCAAGAGGGAGGAAGTCACGGGTGAAGTTGAACGAAGAGTGGTGGCCCAGATACTGGCCCTGATGGATGGATTGAAAGAACGGGGAAAGGTAATTGTCATTGGGGCCACCAACCGGCCCGATGCCCTGGACCCTGCCCTCCGCAGACCCGGACGATTCGACCGGGAAATAGAACTACGCGTACCCGACCGGGACGGTAGGATTGAAATACTGGAAATACACACTCGTGCTATGCCCCTATCTGATGACGTGGACATCAACGAGCTGGCTGAAACCACCCATGGATTTGTAGGAGCGGACCTGGCAGCACTCTGTCGAGAAGCAGCTATGCATGCTTTAAGGAGAGTTTTACCCGATATAGATTTGCAGGAGCAGCGTATTGATCCGGAGATTCTGGAAAAACTTTTCGTCACCAGCAACGATTTTATGGATTCCATGAAATCCATCAACCCCTCTGCACTAAGGGAAGTGTTCATTGAAGTACCCAACGTCCACTGGGAAGATATAGGGGGGCTGGATGAACTCAAAGAAAGCTTAAAGGAAGTGGTGGAATGGCCCCTGAGCAATATCTCTTCCTTCCAGCGCATAGGAATACAACCCTCCAAGGGCATCCTCCTCTTCGGACCCCCGGGAACCGGGAAAACAATGCTCACCAAGGCAGTGGCCACAGAATCCCAGGCCAACTTCATCTCAGTTAAGGGGTCAGAAATACTGAGCAAATGGTTCGGGGAATCTGAACGGAAAATCGCGGAAATATTCAAAAAAGCCAAACAAGCCTCACCCTGTATTGTGTTCTTTGACGAAATTGATGCCATAGCTCCAATAAGGGGATCTGCTGCTGGTGAACCCCGAGTCACCGAACGTATGGTCAACACCATCCTCTCGGAGATGGATGGCCTGGAGGAACTCCGGGGAGTGGTGGTAATTGGAGCCACCAACCGACCGGACCTCATGGACCCGGCACTCCTGCGTCCCGGGCGGTTCGATGAAGTGGTACTGGTGCCACCCCCAGATGAAAACGCTAGAAAAGAAATATTAAAGGTTCACACTGGACACATGTCACTGGATGAAGATGTTAAACTTAAAGAACTGGCCAAAAAGACAGAAGGTTATTCCGGGGCAGATATTGAAGTTCTTTGTCGTAAGGCTGGTATGATTGCACTCCATGAAGACATGAATATTCAGAAAGTGTCTTACCGCCATTTCAAAGAGGCTTTGAAGAAAATTAACCCCTCTACCACCCCTAAAACCAAGGAATACTACCAGCAAATAGCCCAGAAACTGGGCCGGGGACTGGAACCTAAAAAAGTTAGGGAAGAGTTCCCCCGGGAAGTGGCCTGAGAGGGCCTTTTTTAAATTTTTTTAAAAGGAGTTAGATCAGTGGATAATAATAAAGCAGAGAATAAAACCCTAAAAAAGTTTGAATTTTTTGATGTAACTGCCGATGTGGGATTCCGGGCCCATGGTATGGATCTGGAAGAGGCCTTCCAGAACGCGGCCCGGGCCATGTTCGAGGTAATGACGGACACCCCCCAGATAAAGCCCACCATTAAAAGAGAGGTTATGGTGGAATCTGAGGATAAAAAGGCCCTCCTTTATGACTGGCTCAGTGAATTGCTATTTTTACATGACTATGAGGGACTGGTTTTCTCCAAGTTCTCGGTTAACATAAACCAGGAGGGACCAGAATCCTTCCGATTACAGGGGGAGGTGTGGGGAGAAGAATTCCACCAGGAAACACACGAGGTGAGGGATGAGGTTAAGGCGGTCACCTTCCATTTAATGGAGATCACTGAAGATAAATCTGGCTGCACTTTACAGGTTATTCTCGACACATAAAGTGCCTCTACCATGATTTCCTCTACCATGATTTAATTCTATTTTATTTAATTCATCTGGGTACGGTTTTCCGCCATGTTTTCACTATTTCGGTCAGCCCCAGATTAATTAACGAAGATTTCCTGCCGAGAATCGTGAAATTTCCCTTCAAAAGGTCCTTTCTTAGGTTACCGGAGGAGATATCCACACTGGCGTTGCCAATTTCACGAGCAAAATGAGCATCGCTTCCCGCAGAACCATGTAAAGAATGCCTTTCGGCATAAATCCTGGCTTTTTCATTGTATGAATCACGCAAACAACGAGAGTTAAAAGTTTCAACACAGTCGGCCAGTTTAGCATCCTCCTTGGTTGGTTGGATTCCAGTTCCCCGCAGCTGGTCAAAGGGGTGGGGTAGAACTACCAGTCCATCCTGTTCTCTTATTTCATCCACAACCTCCACCAATCGGTGTGAAACAATTTCTTCCGACAGGAAAAGACCTATAACCTCACCGCGTTCTGTCCCTATCTCCGAACCTACTATGACCTCCAGATCTTCCGGGGCAAATTTTTTAGTTTCCAAACCACCCTAATAGTATGGTGATCAGTAACGGCTATCCCGGATAATCCCTGATTTTCAGCGGTTTTGACAATGATTTCAGGTTCTATTAACCCATCTAATGAGTATTTAGAATGAATGTGCAGATCATATCTCATTTAGACACCTTAATAGCCAATTAGGCACACTTTACTAACCATTGGGGCATTTACTAATCATTTAGATATCTTACTAACTTCGGTCTAAAGATCGGAGGAGTTTAACATTTTTCTAAGTTCCTGGAGATTCAGGGTAATGAAGGGCTCTGCACCGGGGTCGGCAAGGATTTTAAGCTGTTTCTGGTGTGTTTCCAGGTAAACATTCTGGAGGATTCTTTGAAGTTCAGATACAGGCATTTCCAACACTTTTTCCACTTTAATCTTTTCTTCCGTGGTTAACTGCTGGTAATGATCCCTTACCTGTGCTTCGAATGATCTAACCACGTTCTTATTCCCCTTTACCACCATCTTCAACACCAGGGGCGGGACACGGGTGAAAACATGCATCAAGCCCATAACATCCTTTTCACTTATTCCTTCATCTATCTCAGGTTCCATGGGTAAATCACTCCTGATTATATGAATAACCGATTATTATGAATAAACCTATTTTTTGCCAGTATTAGGAAAGGTAATCCTATATAGAAAGGTAATTATTTATTTTCAACTACTCCACCTCGGCAGGAGGGACATGTTTTTTAGATTTTTTAATAAAATAGAAATCTTGGTATAATAGATAGAACCAATATCATATCTAACTACCAAGTTTTTATCTTTAACCAAATATTAGATTTTAATCTAACTTTTCAATGGATGAGTAGGATAAAATAACCTTAATATTGATATTGTACTAAAATAGGAGACTGAATTATTATGGTCATGGAAGAAACACTAAAAAAGGTACGCGATTGTGTTTGGGAAGTTCCCGGAGATTATAAAAAGGAAATGAGGGTGCCTGGTCGAATTTATCTTGATGATGAGGCTGTAAAATCCCTGGAACAGGGAGCAGTGGATCAGGTGGCCAACGTAGCCAGTTTACCCGGGATACAAAAATTCTCCATAGGACTCCCGGACATCCACTTTGGCTATGGATTTAGTATAGGTGGAGTGGGAGCATTCAGCAGCCGTACAGGAGTTATAAGTCCGGGTGGTGTTGGTTTTGACATAAACTGTGGAGTAAGACTCCTCCGCACCAATCTCACCCTGGAAGATGTTCAACCCAAGATCAAAGAACTCATCGATGTAATGTTCCGAAACATACCTTCAGGTGTAGGTAGTAAAGGCAAAATACGCCTTAAAGAAGGTGAAATAGATGATGTTCTGGATAACGGGGCCCAATGGGCTGTGGAAAATGGTTACGGCTGGGAAAAAGACCTGGAGTATCTGGAAGAAAACGGTTGTATGGATGATGCCGATTCAGCCAAGGTCAGTGACAAAGCTAAAAAAAGGGGCATACCTCAGCTGGGTAGCCTGGGCTCGGGTAACCATTTCCTGGAAGTCCAGAAGGTAGATGAAATATTCGATGAGGATGCCGCCCGGACTTTCGGGCTGGAAAAAGGACAGGTAACCGTCCTGATCCATTCTGGAAGCCGGGGATGTGGACATCAGGTATGCAGTGATTACCTGCGAACCATGGACAAAGCTGCCAAGCGATACAAAATTGACCTGCCAGACCGGCAGTTAGCCTGTGCCCCAGTAGAATCTGAAGAAGCTCAAGATTATTTCGCGGCAATGGCTGCCGCTGCTAACTACGCCTGGACCAACCGACAGATGATCGTGCACTGGGTCCGGGAATCCTTTGAACAAGTCTTCCATCGTGACGCCGAGGACATGGGCATGGGAATTGTTTACGATGTGGCCCATAACATTGCCAAAAAGGAAATGCACAACATCAAAGGACGGGAAACCCAGTTATATGTCCACCGGAAAGGAGCAACCCGGGCATTTGGGCCGGGAAGAAAGGAATTACCGGCAGATTACCAGAAAACTGGTCAGCCAGTGTTCATTCCAGGAACCATGGGAACCTCTTCTTACGTCCTGCATGGTACCCAGACTGCAATGGAAGAAACCTTCGGTTCCACTGCCCACGGTGCCGGACGCCAGATGAGCCGTGCCGGTGCCAAACGTAACTACCGTGGTGAAGATATCCTTAAAATCCTGGAAGGAAGAGGAATCTACGTGAAGGCCAATTCCATGCCGGTGGTGGCAGAAGAAGCACCTGGAGCCTACAAAGACGTGGATCAGGTAGTTCAAACCGCCCACCGGGCTGGTATTTCCAAGTTGGTGGGAAGAATGGTGCCTATGGGAGTGGCCAAGGGATAATTTCTTTTTATACAGGGAGAATAGGGAATGATAGGAATAATTGGTGGTACAGGAGTGTACCAGATAGTTGAACTGGGAGATTTGAAGGAAAAAAAGGTTTTAAATACACCCTTTGGTGAATCTCCCCCGGTATCTATTTTAACTTTTGATGATCAGGAGGTGGCCTTTATCCCCCGGCACCGTGAGGGTCATGATAATCCCCCCCACATGATCAATTACCGGGCCAATGTATACGCCCTTAAGATGCTGGGTGTGGACCGCATCATTGCCACCAACGCGGTGGGATCACTTGATGAATCCATCAAGCCCGGTGACTTTCTCCTACCTGATGATTTTCTTGATTTCACCAGGAAAAGACCTTTCACCTTTTACGATGACCAGGTGGTACACGTGGATGTCACCCAGCCCTACTGTCCGGAGCTGACTGAAACCATAACCCGGGCTGCTGAGAGTGTGGATGGTAAACTGGTCCCGGGAGGGGTCTATGTATGTACTGAGGGGCCTCGTTTTGAAACCCCGGCAGAAATCAAGATGTTCCGCCAGATGGGGGGAACAGTGGTGGGTATGACTGGTCTTCCCGAGGTGGTACTGGCCCGTGAACTTGAAATGTGCTACGCCTCCATCTGTATGGTATCCAATTATGCGGCATCAGTTTCCCCGGATAAAATCACCATAGATGAAGTATTTGAGATGCTGGAGGAGAAGAAGAAATCACTCACCCAACTCATTTACCACTCCCTTATGAACATCCCTGCGGGGAGAAATTGCCCCTGCCAATGTGCCCTGGAGGGTGCAGAGGTAGATTAATCTAAATAGGTTTTTAATTGATGAAAATCAATTATTCTTATTTTAAGGATGTTAAAGTCCAGGATGATTGTTTTCAGGCTTTCTCAAATGGAAGGGAAAAGTTTTTTTAGGGGAAACTATAAAACATCCTAATATATATCATAAATGCCCATTTATTTAATCATCTTTTTTATAAATTTAATCACTCAAAGGGCTTTCATCCATTAACCTAATTTAAAGGAGAGTTTAGGTTGAATAAAGAGCAAGAAGAAATTCTTAAACTTAAAGAAGAGAAAAATGCCGTAATACTGGCTCATAATTATCAAACCGCACCAATACAGGAGATAGCAGATTTTTTGGGGGATTCTCTGGAACTGTGTATCACTGCCTCCCAGATAAAAGACGCGGATCTGGTGGTCTTCTGCGGAGTGGACTTTATGGCTGAAACTGCAGCCATTTTAAACCCAGAAAAAAAGATATTAATACCGGACCCCCAGGCAGAATGTCCCATGGCACACATGCTCCCTGCAGAAGAGGTTAAAAAGTACAAAAACAAATATCCTCAGGCACAGGTAGTGCTGTACGTGAATACCCTGGCAGAAGCAAAGGCCGAAGCAGATATATTATGTACCTCTGCCAATGCAGTTCAGGTGGTGGAAAGTCTAGATGCGGATCAGATACTCTTTGGTCCGGATATGAACCTGGCCAGTTACGTACAAAAAAGGACAGATAAAGAAATAATCCCCATTCCTGAAGAGGGTTATTGTTACGTTCATAAGATGTTCAACATAGGAGATGTTACCTTCTCCAGGGAAAACTATCCCGATGCCGAGGTACTGGTACATCCCGAGTGTGATGCTGAAGTACAGGAAATAGCGGATCACATACTAAGTACCGGGGGAATGATGCGCCACGTGGCTGGCTCTGACCGTAAAAATTTCTTAATTGGTACGGAAGTGGATATGGTAACCCGGCTCCGCCGGGAAAACCCGGATAAAATCATCTACCCCCTACTGGATGAGGCTATCTGTGAAAATATGAAACTACACAATCTGCAAAAAGTTAAGGAATCACTCCAGGAAGAGAAATTCCAGGTTAAAGTACCACCGGAAATTGCTGTAAAGGCCAGAATTGCCGTGGAACGAATGCTGGAAGTTAGTTAACACCGGGTTAATTATCCACCAAAGGTAAATTTAAGCTTAAAACGGGTATAAACTCAAAAATATTATTTTTCATGGTGATAATAGTGAAAATAGACAGGACAGGGTTAGCTGGAATCATATTAGTACTGCTGGGGTTGGTAATCTATGCCACATCCCCCCTGGACCAGCTGGTAATGATGATCACCTGGCCACTTTTATCTGGTTCATCCGAGGGCAAAGCAGTACTTTTAATGGTTTTAATGGGTAGTTTCCTTATTTTAAACTCTCTGATCAATAATAGGGGTTTTTTAGCACCAGTAAAGAATTGTGCTCATGATTTTAGTCCAGATGGTAAACAGTTCCTTAAATGGACCATACTCATCATCTTTTTAACCTGTCTGGTGGGCCTTTTAATTGAGGTCTCCATTCGATTGAAATACGGAGTGTCCCCTTTAACCATTTTTGTCTCCACCAACCCCACCTCCACCACCACCAGCCCCATACACTCTCACGTGTTTAAATCAGTCTTCGGACATCTGGCTGATAATTTTGTGGGTCTGGTGCCGGAACATGTTCACACCGGAAGTAGCCTGTACTCGGAAGTGGTTCCCTGGGCTTACTTAATATTCATAACCCTTCCCCTGGCATACATAACTGGCCTTCTGTCGTTAAACAATAGAAGTGTGATTTATCGGATATTACTGGCCTTTGCCCTAACTCTTACCCTCATTGGAATGGTAGACGGTGGATTATACAGCCAACCTCTACTAATAGGTATGGGCCTTTTATTCATTCTCTACTTTGTAAAGAGACCTTTCCAGTTCCGCCAACTGGTTTTACCGGTGGGCCTCATTCTCCTGGTGGCCCTTTCAGGATTGGGCCTGGAACTTGCCGGGAACAACAGCTCTTACCATGAGATAACCGTCGTAAACCAGTTTGAACCAGTTGATCTTAGTGGTTATAAGGTGTTAAGCATTGATCAACAGGGTAACCGGACAGTTATACGTACTGACACCAGTGTCAGTGATAAAAACACTTTAGAAAGTCTTTTCAAGACTTACCAGGGCCGTGCCCAGGGATTTTTCATGACCTGGAATTTCTTTTCCTACTTTTAGGGTCCGAAAATATTAAAAATAAAAGAAAAAAATAGCATAACGAGGAAAATGAAACTTTCAATTATTATACCCACTTTTAACGAGGAAAATTACCTCCCTCACCTCCTGGAAAGTATAAAAAGACAAGATTTCAGGGATTATGAGGTCATAGTGGCTGATGCAGGATCTACAGATAGTACCAGGGATATAGCTCAGGAATTCGGGTGTAAAATCGTGGAGGGGGGTCTCCCAGCAGTGGGCCGCAACCGTGGTGCAGATATAGCCCAGGGAACGTATTTCCTTTTTTTAGATTCTGATGTGATTTTAACCAGGGATTACTTGGAGTTGTGTGTGGATGAATTTCAAGAAAGAGAACTGGGGATTGCCATCACCCAAATCGCCCCTTTAAGTGATAGTTTTCTGAATAAAATAACCCATGATTTTGCAAATTTTTTCATGAGAAAAGTGGAAAAGATCAAACCCCACGGAGCAGGCTGCTATGGCATAGTAACCACTAAAAAACTCCACCAGGAGGTGGAAGGATTTGACGAAGACCTGGACTTTGGGGAGGACACAGATTACATTGAACGTATCGGTGCCATCAGCCAATTTAAGGTTTTAAGAAGTCCAAAACTCCTGGTTTCAACCCGACGTCTCCAGGAAGAAGGTTTACGTAATGTGGCCTTCAAATATGCTAAAAGTACATTCTACCAGTTCCGAGGTAAGCAGATCACTGCCGAAGATCTGGATTACACTTTCGGCCATCCCGATACCAAAAGAATAATTTATTCAGTATGCGGAGAAGGTATGGGTCATGCTATCCGGGCTAAGGTACTTCTCCATCATCTAACCCAAAAGAACGAAGTTCACATATTTGCCTCGGACCGTGCCTACACTTATCTGTCCCAGCATTTTGACAATGTCTACGAGATAGGTGGTTTCAACACAGTATACGAGGATAACACCGTTCAGAACACTAAAACATTCATCAAGGGGATGAAAGACCTCCCTGGTGATTTGAAAAAAAGTTTAAGGTTAATGTACAGTGTGGCCAAGGCAGTAAAGCCCCAGGTTATCATTTCCGATTTTGAGTTCTACTCCAATTTACTATCCAAGATTTTACGTCTTCCCCTTATCAGTCTGGATAACATGCATGTCCTTACTCAGGCAGAACTCGATGTTCCGAGCAAATTTCGCACGGAAAGAATAGCTGCTGAAGGTGTGGTGCGATCCTTTATTCAAATGCCCACTTTCTATCTCATCACCAGTTACTTTTATCCTCCCCTTAAAAACCCTGAAAAAAGCAAATATTTCCCCCCAGTACTGCGTGAGGCCATCATGAACCTTAAACCATACAACGGGGAGCATGTCCTGGTTTACCAGACCAGTGATTCCAATGTGAAATTGCTGGATATTTTAAAGAAATTTGATGATGAATTCATTGTCTATGGATTTCACCAGGATGGTAGGGATGAAAATCTACGGTTTAAGAATTTCAATGAGGATGAGTTTTTCCAGGACCTGGCCCGGGCCCGGGCAGTTATTGCCAACGGAGGATTCACCCTTATCAGCGAGGCACTGTACCTGGGAAAACCAGTATTAAGTGTTCCGGTTAAAAAACAGTTCGAACAGATTTTAAACGCGATTTACATGGACCGGTTGGGTTACGGTGAGTTCCACCAGGATCTGGAGGAAGAGGATATTGCCAACTTCCTCTCACGTTTGGAAGAATACCGTAAGAACATAGATCTCACCTTCCAACACGATAATAACCAGGCCATTCTAGGAGAACTGGACTCACTCCTGGATAAGTATACATAACCATAAACATTATTCATTATTTAATTACCTCCTATTTTTGGAAGATTTTAAAATAAGCCTCAGTGATGTATATCTCCTTTTCCCCGATACTAACTTCCCCTCCTCATGTTATCCAGATTAGATGGAGGGTCCATATTTGTGGGTGTGGTTTGATCTACGCCTTGATTGTGATCACAAAGAATTAGATACGAGGAGGTTCCAATACTTCTCCTCTACTCTCCCTCAAAACTAATATTGTAAAAAGAATAAAGACATGGATATGAGTTCTAGAAGTGGGGTGGCCAATCTACCCCTTCACGGTGGCCGTGCACCGCGCTGGCTTTTCCAGCGAATGGTAAAACTGGCAGGAGCAGTTACCGAGGCCATTATATATGAATATGGTCCTGAAGAATTTTTAACCCGAGTTTCTGACCCGTACTGGTTCCAGGCATTTTCTTGTGTACTGGGATTTGACTGGCACAGTTCCGGTACTACCACCACCACCTGTGGGGCACTTAAAACAGCCATAAATCCAGAAGAACATGGAATACTCATTGCTGGAGGCAAAGGTCGTGCTTCTCGCCGAACACCTCAGGAAATCCAGGGTGCGGGGGAATTGTTTTCCCTGTCCACGGCAAAACTGGAGGACCTGGTATACGCCAGTAAAATTTCCGCAAAAATAGATAATTCCTGCATTCAGGACGGGTATCAACTCTATCATCATGTGTTCTTTTTAACTGAGAGGGGGGACTGGTCAGTGGTGCAGCAGGGTATGAATGAATCCACTCAGTACGCCCGCCGTTACCACTGGCTCTCTGATTCAGTGGAAACCTATATTAACGAGCCACACAATGGTATCTGTTGCGATCTGAAGGAAGCCAAGACTCTGGATATGACTGCTGATCAGAGTTTTCATTCACGACAAACCAGCCTGGACCTGATACTGGATAACCCCGAACACCTGAAGAAGTACTTCCAGAAAAAGGTGGATGTGGGAGCGGAGCAGGCTAGCCTTGATGCTTTTTGCCCCCAACTCACTTTACCCAGTCACCATCCTGTGTTGAACACAGATTTATCTCCTAAAGAATTTGAAATCCTACATAATGCCTGGGAATTACAACCAGAAAGTTATGAAGAACTAATATCTTTACAGGGTATGGGGCCCAAGAAGATACGTGCCCTGGCCCTGATTTCCGATCTGGTTTATGGAGATAAACCCAGCTGGGAGGATCCAGTAAAATATAGCTTCACCCATGGGGGTAAAGATGGATTCCCTTACCCTGTGAACCGGGAAGTATACGATCATTCCATCGAGACCCTGCAGGAATCTCTGCAGCAGGCTCGATTAGAAAAAAAAGACAGATATCAGGCTATTAAAAGGCTGGAAAAATTAATCAAGGTGGATAACTAGTTATCTTGCTGTATCGGTTGTTATGTGCAAGATGCCTATTTTACTGTGCCTTCTCTTTTCCCACCAGTTCTAAGAGATCCCGGGCTTCTTTGAATTTTTTATCTATCTTAAGAGCTTCTTTAATTAGTTTTGAGGCTTCATCATACTGTTTAAGGTGGTATAATCCCTGAGCACGTAAGAATAATGCATATTTGTAAAAATCATCCTTCTTTTTGGAGTATCGGCCCAGGAACAGATCTAATGTGTTGACTGATTCCTGATATTCCTCTAGGATTAGGAGTACATATCCCCGGTTATACCAAGCCATGTTATCACCGGGTTCCAACCGGATGACTTCTTCAAAGCATTTAAGTGCCTCAGGATATTTTCCAAGTTCCATGAGGGCCACTCCTTTATCATTCCAGGCGGAAACGTAATCTTTATCAATTTCAATTGCACTGTTAAAAAATTCTATGGATTTTTCTACTTTGCCTTGCTCTAAAAATGACATTGCTTGTTTGTAAAACATTTCAGCTTCTTTAGTGGCCATTTAAATCAACTCCTGGCTATATTTTGATGGGAGAGTATATAACTTTGAGTGTATGATTTGTTAGGGTAGGTGGGTTAAGACCATAAAGGGCACATTACTACCTTTTTTAACTGGGCTGTCAAAATTGTGCGTAATCAATTAGTAAAAAGTAATACATTAAATTTATTATAATTTTATTATATTCTATATGATTATTATTAATATGGAGATGTAACCGGTGAGAGCCTTTAATTTTTAATTATTTGCGTGGAGGATTTTTTGGGAATCTTTGGGCGTCAGAAATTTTTTCTCTTTTTTAAAATTTTTTAAAAATTTTCTAAGAACTAAATCGAAATGTACTTACATACTATCTAAGTAGATACAGTCCATTACAAAAATTTACAGTGCTGATAAATCAATAGATTTACTAATTAGAAAGAGTTATTGATTAGTAAGTTAAGGTAATAATGGTATTGATTAATGTTTTTCATCTATTCAGTCTGTAAATCTATTATTGGGTCTGTAAATCTATTATTGGTCGGGGAATCTATTTTTGCATCCATTTTCTTTCATAGTTTTGAATCCAGATCAGTTCTTTTAAGAGGAGATCACCAGGGCCCTTGGGATTGTTCTCAATTTCCTCCAATCGATCAGCGGGCAGGTGGTGGAGAAGTTGTTCCCACTCCTGGACATCGGTGTAGGTCTGCTTCTTAACCCGATAAATACTGTGTTCCATGGACTCCAGCACCAGATCCACATCCTCCCCTTCCTCCAAAAACGTGATATGCTGTTCCAGTATAGGGACCATCGCCTGATCCAGGTGTATCTGTGCACTAATATAGGCTTCGTAGGGATTGTCGTAGTTAATGTATTTCACCTTTTTAGGACCATCAACCAAATCTTCCATTTCCCGCGGATTTCCCTCCCCTTCTTCCTGATGATAATATTTAAAAAGTTGTTCAATCAGACGAGGTCTTTCTTCTTCCAAAACTAATTTGTATCTGGTTAATTTGACAATTATCTCCGCCCGATCTTCCTGGTCTTTCGTAGTAAACCCCCCTTTATATTTCTCAACAACTAAAATACAATATTTATTATGTGGGGTTTCCTAGTTACATGCCCCTAGTTCTTAGTTACATGCCCATATCTATTAATTCTCTGAAGCATAGGTGGGGATGATCAGGATCTTGTTTCCCCGTAAAAGTTATGTGGCTATTGTTTACTGTGTTTTTCAGGTTTCCTTCCAAAATTTTAATAACCCCTAAGGAGACTTAATTATCTATACTATAAATTTTTTAAAATTTTACTGAAATAGTTTCAATGGACCCGGTTTCCAGGATAAATACAAAATGATAACGATTGTTTACTGGAAACGTGTTCAAATGGGATTTTTTCATATGGGATTTTTTAGAACATTCTAATTAATCACATGATTTTACGGAGGAAATGACATGTTACATGGAACAGAACTTTTAAAGAAGGGCTTTGCCAAGATGACCAAGGGCGGAGTGATCATGGATGTAGTTAACGCTGAACAAGCAGCCATTGCTGAAGAAGCAGGGGCTGTGTCCGTAATGGCTCTGGAAAAGGTGCCAGCAGATATACGGGCCTCCGGAGGAGTGGCCCGCATGGCTGACCCCAGTAAGGTCACCGAGATCATGGATGCCGTGAGCATCCCGGTGATGGCCAAGGTACGTATCGGTCACTTTGTGGAAGCCCAGGTCCTGGAAGCACTGGGTGTGGACATGATCGACGAGAGTGAGGTACTCACCCCGGCCGATGAAAAATACCACATTGACAAAAAACAATTCACCATACCCTTTGTCTGCGGAGCAAGAAACCTGGGAGAAGCTCTCCGCAGGATCGATGAAGGAGCAGCCATGATAAGGACCAAAGGAGAAGCTGGAACCGGTAACGTGGTGGAAGCAGTCCGACACATGCGCATGATCCAGGGAACCATCCGGGAACTCCAGGACAAAACTGAAGAAGAACTGTGGAGTGTGGCCCGCCAGGAAGAAGCACAGTTTTACCTGGTTAAAGAAACCCAGAAACAGGGTCGCCTGCCAGTGGTGAACTTCGCCGCTGGTGGAGTGGCCACCCCTGCCGATGCCGCCCTCATGATGCAGCTGGGAGCAGACGGAGTGTTTGTGGGAAGTGGAATATTCAAATCCGAAAACCCGGAAATAGTGGCCAAAGCCATAGCCGAAGCAACCGCCCACTACGAAGATGCCGAATTAATTGCCGAGGTCAGCCGTGACCTGGGTAAAGCAATGCCTGGACTGGAAATAAGTCAGATACCAGAATCAGAAAGGTTACAGGATAGGGGATGGTAATTCTCCTATTTTCAAACTTTTTTTTTTACTGTTAATTTTCATATAAATTAAGTAGTGTTATCTTAAGTAGAGTTATTCCAAATATTATCAAAAATCCCTTATTTTCTGAAAATAGCAAGTAACTAGTGTGCTATTATGGTCCTATCTCATTTTTGTAATTTTATCCTTAAAAATCAATGAAAATAAAATCAATAAAAAAAGTTATACCCGGTTTACGGGTATTTCAGGTTAAACATGTTTTTTGACGGATTCTCTATCATTTTAGAGGGTCTAACTCAGTTTTATTTCCAGGGAATTGGAGTTTATGGTATGTTTGGATCCGTTATTATCGGTGAAGGTAACTGCAAATCCTCCAATAGAAAATGGGTTGGATACAGTGGCGTTAGTTCCAAAGTCCTCTTGGACCTGTTTATCAGTAGGTATGTACATGTTCCAAGTGAAGGTTTTTGTCTGACCAGCGTTAAGGGTGCCCAAATTTTTGTCAAAATCCTGACTATGTGCTAAAACATTTTGAACCGGTTTAGAACCCTTATTAGTAACACTGCAGTTTATGGTTACGGTGCTTCCTTTGGTTGCAGTTGCTGGGCCAGTCATTTTCGCCGATACATCAACTTCTTTAACTGTTGAGGTATTGGTTGTGCTGGAATTGTTAACGGGAGTAGTCTGGTTATTCTTTTGGTCGGTGCACCCCGAGGCCAGAACAACTAGTATGAATAAGCCTATAATTCCCAATAATCCTATTTTACGTTTCATGTTGGTCCACATCCTGTTGATGATCAATTTTAATAAATGAATAGGAAGTATATAATTTTAGCTATTTCCCTTTTCATTGATTTTTAGGGATGATGGAATGTTGGTGACCATCCGAGTAACTTTTTTTAAGACAAAATTTAATGTTTTATTTTTTGCCGTTGGGGGCAGAAATAGGTAGTACGGCCACCCACCGGTATGATGTTTAATTTACCCCCTGCAGGGCATTTACCTCCCGGGTGGCGATGAGGCAGAAGATAGGATTCCGGGAGAGCCTCTGGTTTATCCTGGTATTCAATGGCCTTTTGAAGCACCCTTTTCATATCATTAAAGAGTTGTTCCCATTCCTCCTTATCCAGGAGGTGGGCTGGGGTTAAGGGGTGCACCCGGCTCTGGTAAAGTATCTCATCGGCGTAAAGATTACCAATACCTGCTAGAACATGCTGGTTCAGGAGTAAGGGTTTGATCATACCTTTCCTGTTTTTAAAAACTTCTTTAAAACTTTTGAAATTTATTTCCAGGGCATCAGGGCCTAATTTCTTCTCTTTAATGAATTCATCAGGATGGCGAGTTAGGCCCAGCTTACCAAATTTGCGGGCATCATCAAAGGACAAAAATTTGCCGGTGGAAAATTCTATCAAAAGACGGGGGTATCGGGAACCATCAACAGAGCCATAATAAAGGAAACCCGTCATCCCGAAGTGCATTATCAAAAAAAGGTCGTTATCCATCTGGGCGAAAAGATATTTCCCGTACCTGCGGCTTTGTATAAATTCATGACCTAATAATGTTTTTTTAATCTCTTCACTACTGGTTCCCACCAGAACTTCTGGACTTACCACTTGCACGTGGTTAATGGTCTGGTGGAGGGAGGTTTCATCAAAATATTTTTTATAGATCTCCAGGGTGGGTAGTTCCGGCATGATATCACCGTTAGTTAAGGAAGGATCGGTTTTAGGTAATAAGATCAGTTTAACTAATTTTTTGGTAAAGGATCAGTTTAAGTAAACTAGAATAAATTAATTTTTAGATTAAATTAATTTTTATTAAAAGTATACTATTCCTTAAAATTACCCAATCGCGAGGCCAAAATCACAGAAAAACGAGTATTATCTAACTGGAATAATAATCTTAAAAATGTCCAAACTTAAAAGAGTCCGTTAAAGAGTCATGTCAAGTGTTTAAAAAAAATAAAAAAAGGAGAGAGGAAAGAGGGGTTTGAAAGTGGATTTTTTTGGAGGGTTTTAGACGGCCTCGTTTCCTCTTTCTCCGGTTCTTATACGCACAACTTCTTCTACCGGGGAAATGAAGATTTTCCCATCCCCAATATCTCCAGTCTGTGCGGTTTTTACTATTTTATCAATTACATTATCTACCTGTTCATCGGCCACCACAATCTCCAGACGGGTTTTGGGTAACATGTCAATGCGGTAATCACTTCCCCGGTAACTTTCGGTTATGCCCAACTGACGACCACGGCCTTTAACTTCAGTCACCGTCATTCCATGGCATCCTAATTCTTCAAGGGCGTCTTTGACTTCGTCTAATTTGTTTGGTCGGATTATGGCCACAATTTCTTTCATCATATCACCTCAGCCTTAAATTCGGTAACCAGTTTCTTCATGTAGGTTGATGTCCAGTCCTTCAATTTCTTCTTTATCTTCCACACGAAGTCCCATAACTCGGTCAATAACTTTACCAATTATGAGTGTGGCCACGAAGCTGTAACCGGCTACTACTACCACGGCAATTACCTGGGTGAGTAACTGTCCAGGGTTACCGTAGAACAATCCAGTTCCCAGTTCATTGATGAATGGTGCGGCGAATAAACCGGTGGCCAGTGCTCCCCATAAACCGGACATACCGTGTATACCGAATACATCCAGAGCATCGTCATAACCCAGTTTGGGTTTTAGGTAGCTTATGGACAAGTATGAAACCATACTGGTTACCAGACCAATGATCACTGCGGCTTGCACCGTCACGAAACCTGCTGCCGGGGTGATGGCCACCAGACCGGCTATGGCACCGGATATTGCACCCAGTACTGTTGGTTTACCAGTTTTGAGGTAGTCGATTATTACCCAGGAGACCATTGCTGCTGCAGCAGCAGTGTTAGTGGCTATGAATGCACTTCCTGCCAGTCCACCTGCAGTTAATGCGGAACCAGCGTTGAATCCAAACCAACCAAACCACAGTAGGGCGGCACCGAGAACGGAGTAACCGAGCTGGTGTGGTAATAATTTGGTGTCTTTTCTTTTACCTAGTAACAGTATCAGGGCCAGGGCAGCCACACCAGAGTTGATGTGTACTACGGTACCACCGGCAAAGTCCAGGGCTCCTAACTGTGCCAGGAATCCTCCACCCCATACCCAGTGGGCTATAGGTACGTATACCAGGGAAACCCAGGCCGCTACGAATACCATCCAGGAAGATACTTTCATTCTCTCCACCACTGCACCGGAGACCAGGGCCACGGTGATGGCGGCAAAAGTCATCTGGAAGGCTATAAATACGGTTTCAGGGACGGTTGTGGCTAATGTGGATAGTTGATCTACTCCTATTCCACTGAATAGAAGATTAGCCGGATTTCCTATGATTCCCATTAACATGTCCTCTCCGAAGGCGAACTGATAACCATAGAGTACCCATATGATACTGGCAATGGAGAACGCAATAAGGGACATGAACATGGTGTTTAATACATTTACTTTCTTGGTGAGACCTCCGTAGAAGAGTGCTACTCCCGGCACGGTCATGATCATTACCAGTGCAGTGGAGATTAGCATCCACGCGGTATCGCCGCTGTTTAATACAGGGTCCATTTATATATTCCTCCTTTATTCATATTATCCATATATTTGGTTTTTTTTAAGATATATTTTGTAAACAAAGATACAAACACTTTTTTCAGTGTTAAAATTGTTTTATGGCATTTTGGGTTAATTAAAAGGTTTAATTATGTTTTCCACAGTTTTGTTGATTTATTTCATGGAAGATTCACCCCAATTTACCGGATATCGGAAGCATACTTCCGACAACTGATCATTGTACCTTCCTCCTTATAAATGTTTGGGTCATAGTCTGACAAAAGGTAACATACTCTGAATTTTTGGCATGTTTTCCCGGTTTTTCATTGAGAATTGTTACACTGAGGGGGACGTTTTAAAAAAATATATTGTTTTTAAAAATAATGGTGGTTAAAAAATGAAGAAAATTAAAACTTAAAAAAGAGTTTAGGGAGAGAAGGATGGAGTTATATGGCGTCTTCACCCCTTTCTCCGGTACGGATACGTACCACTTCTTCTACCGGGGAGATGAAAATTTTCCCGTCACCAATACAACCAGTCTGGGCGTTTTTGACGATGGTATCCACAATTTTTTCCACTTCCTCGGTTTTGGCCACAATTTCTACCTGGGTTTTGGGTAACAGATCCACCTTGTAGTCCGTGCCCCGGTAACTTTCTGTGATTCCTAACTGTATTCCCCTTCCTTTAACTTCTTTTACAGTCATCCCCAGGCATCCAATTTCTTCTAAGGCCTGCTTAACATCTTCTAATTTGTCAGGTCTGATAATAGTTACTATTTTTTTCATTTAATAACCTCATGATTCTCTTATGAGTGACTATGACCGTTTTGTATTATTTATAGCTGCCTATGACAGTCTGTAACCGGATTCCTCATGTAGGTTAATATCTAGGCCCTGTACTTCGTGTTCTTCTTCCACTCTCAGACCTATGGTCCGGTCAATAACCATACCAATAAGGTAGGTGACTATAAATGAGTAAAGTCCCACAACCACTATGGCCAGTAGCTGAATTCCCAGTTGTGCGGGATTACCGGCTATAACTCCTCCTTTTATGGCGCTGTTTATAAGGGGGGTGGCAAATATACCTACAGCCAGGGTGCCAATGATTCCGGACATTCCATGGATTCCAAATACATCCAGGGCATCATCGTAGCCGATTAATGGTTTTAAATGGCTTACAGCATAGTAACATATTATTGACGATACGAAACCAATGATTAGTGCAGAAGTGACATTCACGTAACCTGCAGCAGGGGTTATGGTTGCTAAACCAGCTATTGCTCCTGATAGAGCACCTAAAAGCGTTGGTTTCCCGGTGTTGATTTTGTCCATGAGTACCCAGGCCAGCATCCCCATGGCCGCCGAGGTGTTGGTTACTATCATGGCCGAAACTGCCAGATTACTAGCACCCAATGCGGAACCGGCGTTAAATCCGAACCAACCGAACCATAAAAGACCGGTACCAATTACGGAATAACCAAGGTGATGGGGAAGTAATTTAGCATTTTTCCGTATTCCTACTAGTAAGACCATAGCCAGGGCAGCCACACCTGAGCTTAGATGCACTACTATTCCTCCGGCAAAGTCCAGGACACCCATCTGAAAAAGCCATCCTCCACCCCATACCCAGTGGGCAATGGGCATGTAAACCAGGGTCAACCATAGAGGTACAAAGGCCAGCCATGCTGAGAATTTCATTCTCTCTACAACGGCACCACTGATAAGGGCCACGGTGATGGCGGCAAATGTCATCTGGAACACGGCATAGAGTCCCTGTGGTATGGTTGGTGCGTAGCTAGAAAGGGCACCTGATTCTAATACTCCATTGAAGAATGGATTACTTATAGCCCCTATAACTCCCCATATATCGGTACTGAAGACCATATCGTATCCGTAGATGAACCAGAGTACACTTACTATGGAAAAGGTTATGAACGATAGAAACAATGTATTTAACACATTTTCTCGGCGTATGAGCCCACCGTAAAAGAGAGCCACTCCGGGTATAGTCATTAAAATTACCAAAGCGGTGGATATTAACATCCAGGCTGTATCACCGCTACTAAGAATAGGATCCATTAATTTTTCCTCCTTTTATAAAACAACTCTCTGCGATTTGTTTTTCTCCACTTTCAAAATGTTTTAACTCCCCGTTAATTGTCATGTTCCTGAAGCCGGAACCTGGTGGCACTAGGATGGGGGAAACATACTTCCGATTATGGGTTTGGTGTTATATAAAATTTGTGTCTTAATTTTTAAGGAGGTTATAATAATTCCTGCCGTAAAATGGCCGTTATTATCCCTAAAAAGTGCAGGAAAATTTTCCAGTATACTGTTTAGGAAGATTCTAAAAATAAAGTTATTAAATTAAAAAAGGGCAGCAATTAAAAAAAATAGTTTATAGTTTCAAAAAATAGAAAAAAGAAGTAATGAGGCCTTTAGCTCCTTATAGGTGCTTCCAGGCCGGCCATTTTAACTCCGGTCATAGCCGATGACTCTACAGTCAGGGCCCGCAGGTCATCTTTCTCCAACTTCAGAAGGTCAGTGTTACCTGCCTGCTGGGTTAACATCACTGCTTCTTCAGTCATGGCTTCAATGAACCGGGCCACTCGTTTACCACCTTCGATGTAATCCAGTCTCCTTCTAAGTTGTGGGTTCTGGGTGGCTATTCCCTTACGGCAGGTTCCAGCATAGCACATCTGACAGACACGGCAACCGATACTTACCAGGGCACTGGTGGCAATGTAACAGGCGTCAGCTCCCAGGGCTATGGCTTTGGCCACATCGGCACCATTCCTTATACCTCCCGCAGCAATCAGGCTCACATCTTCCCGCAGGTTGATGTGTTTGAGGGCCTCGTCTGCTTCCACGATAGCGGCAATGGTGGGCACTCCACTGTGTTCGGTGACCACGTCTGGTCCGGCTCCAGTTCCTCCCTGCATACCATCCACTACTATGGCATCGGCTCCGGCCTTGGCTGCGATCTTCACATCGTCACTGACCCGTCCACTGGTGAATTTCACCATGATGGGTACTTTCCAGTCGGTTATTTCCCTAAGCTGACTGATCTTCATGGAAAGGTCTTCCGGGCCAACGATATCCATGTGCCGGGCCGGGCTCAGGGCATCGGTCCCTTCGGGTATCATCCTGATCTTGGAGACCTCGGCAGTAACCTTTTCTCCCAGGAGGTGGCCTCCCATACCAGATTTTGCTCCCTGGCCTATTTTGATTTCCACGGCATTGGATTTATTTAAATATTCAGCACTCACACCGAAACGGCCAGAAGCGTACTGGGCAATGAGTTTGTTGGCATATCTACGTTCTTCAGGGAGCATTCCACCTTCTCCGGTGTTGGTGGCAGTACCTGCCAGGGTGGCACCCATGGCCAGGGCGATCTTGGCTTCTTTAGATAGGGCCCCGAAACTCATAGCTCCGATCATGATAGGTGTGTCTAATACCAGGGGGTTTTCAGCGTAACGGCTTCCTAGAACTACCCTGGTGTTGCAGGGTTCCCGGTATTTATCGATGGGTGGCCGGGAAACCTGGGCCGGTACAATTACCAGGTCATCAAAGGTGGGTATGGGCCGAGTGGCACCACATCCCCGGACCTTGTAGGATCCTTCGGTGGATTTCCGGTTGATCTCCACCAGATCGTTGAAACTCCATACATTCCTAACATCCTGGGGTATGGCACTAACTTCTATGGCATTGTTAGGGCACATTTCCTCACAGATACGGCAGCCCACACATTTTTCATGGTGCAGGGGATATGGTTCATCATCCACTATCTCGTACACTCCGTGGGGACAGTTGTTGTAACAGGAGTAACAGTTCTTACACAGGTTTTCGTCCCGGTTGTCGCAGAGATACCAGCAGCAACCTGGACGTCCGAAGTTTCTCAGGCAAAGTTCCTGGTTTCTTTCAATTTTAAAAGGCATCTAGGACACCTCCTTTTCCTTATTATCATTATCCTTCAATACTTTGAACACGGGACAGGCTGAGTATTTGGTCCCTGCTGCTTTCTTAACTTCTTCTGTGTCGGAAGTAAGTACTGCCTCTGGTTTCCAGGGATTTTCTTCACTTTTATCCACAACCACTACCTCTTCGGTTACATTTTCATCTAAAATGTAGTTTAAAAGGGCAGTGGCCACTCCACCGTCCTGACCTTCCACATTAGTTGCCCGGGCTGATACTATCTTCAGGTAGTCTCCCAGGGCTTTCTGGTCCAGGTCCCGGCTCAGGATTTCCTGGGACACGTAGGTGCGGGGACAGGCCACGTAACAAAGGTTACATTCAGGGGGGCAGTTTCCCCTCAGTTGGGGTTTACGGTCCTCAATGGATATGATGTTCTCGGGACAGGCGTAGTAACATGCTCCACAGAGCACACAACCACCTATGTCAATGACATCTGATTTCAGATCATCGAACTGGCAGGATGCAACTTCTGTTTCAAATTCTGCATCGCTCATGTACCGACGATAAATCACCGGTCGGGCCACAGATTCCCTCTTCCTTATTTCTCCTTTGTTTTCTTTTTTCTTTTTATTGGCCAGATTCTCCAGTAACTTGAGTCCCGATTGTTCCAGAGGTTTAGTTTCAATGTAACCCTTGTTTTCAGCATTTTGCAAGGCTTGGAGTCCCTTTTCTGTTCGGGCTATAAGGGTGGACCATCCCGGAGCG
>Ga0228535_1000842_pt1:40000-47500 | contig 67286 bp, 75 predicted proteins | sample SJ1metagenome_FD_168457 | JGI IMG/M metagenome (GOLD analysis project Ga0228535, IMG submission 168457) | Enriched culture of PCE-dechlorinating microbial communities from Ithaca, New York, USA - SJ1 | ecosystem: Engineered > Modeled > Simulated communities (microbial... >...
AATTCATTTAACATTGGAATAGGTGCGCTGGGAGGGCTTGGTGATTGGCTAGCCATAGGACTGGCTTTTGGATTAGCTATTTCAGCGTGTATTTATGGTTTTGGAAAGGTATCGGGTTGTCATATTAACCCGGCAGTTACCATTGCCCTGTGGTCCGTGAAAAAATTCCCATCACGGGATGTTGTGCCCTACGTGGTAGCCCAACTTATAGGAGCAGCCCTGGCCAGTTTGGCCCTGGCCTACATCATTGGAATGGGAGCAGTAACCACGGGAGGTTTAGGTGCCACAGCGCCCTTTGAGGGTATCGGTTACCTGCAGGCCATAGTGGCCGAAGCTATTGGAACTTTCATACTAATGCTGGCTATAATGGGAGTGGCAGTGGATAGGGATGCACCTCCTGGTTTTGCCGGACTGATAATTGGTTTAACTGTTGCCGGTGCTATCACCACCCTGGGGAACATAACCGGAGCATCACTCAACCCTGCCAGGACCTTTGGACCTTACCTGGGAGATCTACTTCTGGGAGGTTCCAATCTGTGGGCTTACTTCCCTATATACATCATAGGGCCCATAGTAGGGGCAGTTTTAGCAGCTTTTGTCTATAACTATCTTTCCGAAACACCGCAGACAGGGTAATTCCTATTCAAGGGTGCAAAAAGCCCTATTTAGGGCACCATCAGCAAAATTAGGGATAACCTAACCGAGAACAATAGAGGGAATTGAATAACCTTCCCTTATTTTTTTTATTCTTTGAATTCTTATTTTCAAGAAAAAATAAACATACTTTAAACTTAGACTACTCTAAACCTTAAAACTACTTTTAAACAGATAAAAATAGAGATTAATCCGCAAAAATATAACTTGGAGAACAATTATTTTTGAAAAACAATGATTTAAAAAATTTCCACCCCTAATTTAACCAGGTAATATTCATAAACAGGATAATTTACCCCCTAAAATTTAATCTTAAAATGGGGATAAGCTTATTAAAGGGTGTGGTAAAAGTATATTGCAACTGAAATATCCTAATTTTCACGACTAACATTAAAGAGAATTATTCAGGATACAGGGATATCTAAATTTTAATATCCATTCATGCAGATTATGGAGTGACTATATATGAGAGAAATACCTATCAATTGGGTAGCAGTATTACTAGTCGTTGTACTCGCCGGAGGATTTGTTGGAGGTTATTTCACGGGTATAATGAATTCTGCTGGAAATTTCACCCTTAATATAACCAACAGTTCCAGTGATGCCGGTAGTAATTATGAAGATGACAGCTCAACCTCATCCTACTACAAAACCAACACCGCTAAAACCACTACAACCAAGAATACAGCTACCAACACCCAATCTAACACACAACCCAATACTCAAACCAATACCCAAACCAACATTACAACCTAACACACAGACTGAACCTCAAAGCGGTTGAATAAATAAAACATATTGGGTTAAACCCAAACCGGGTTCAATTAACCCCCAAATATCTTTTTTTTAAGTTTTTTGTATTTAGTATAGGGAGCACTATTTAATTTTAAAATTAGAAAGGATTAATAAAAAATTCAATCAAAAAAAGCCTTAATCCTTAACATCTTCGTCCAGTGAGGCCATTACTTCTTCTGTGGATTTTTTAACCACTTTGGCAGCAGTTTTAAAATCTTCCAGTTCATTATCAGTCATTTTGACACTGATTACTCTTTCTACTCCATTTATACCTAATTTAACAGGTACTCCCAGACACACATCACTTACTTCGTCTATTTCACCATCTAAAAATGTGGTGAGGGTTAGTATTCTCTTTTCATCGTTTATGATGGTTTTCACTGTGTTGGAAATAGCAAAGGCAGGCCCGTACTCAGTGGCCCCCTTCTTGTTAATTACGTAGCTACCGGCGTTTTTAACCTTGTCCACAATGGTTTCCACATTGAATGACTGGTACTGGGGGAAGTCCTTAACCAGTATCCCCCCAATGGAAGTGGAACTTAGAAGTAGCACCATGTGGTCGCCGTGTTCCCCTATGATCCTGGTGTGTATCTCACTGACATGGATGTTGAAGTGTTTGGAGATGAGGTTCTTCAATCGCAGGGAATCTAAGTGGTTTCCCAATCCTATGACCCTGCTTCGGGGGAACCCGGAAGCTTTGTAGGCCACGTAAGTCATAACGTCTACCGGGTTGGTAATGACTAGTATTATGGATTCAGGAGCATATTTGGCAATTAAACGTGAATATTCGGCTATGATCTTAGCATTTGGTTTGGCCACTTCCATGCGGGTCATATCTGAAGTTCGTGGGGCTCCGGCAGTTATCACCACGATTTTAGAACCGGCCAGATCTTCAAAATTAGAGCTGGGAGTTATGGCCACACGGATATCCTTGGCAGCCATGGCATCGTTCATATCCAGGGCTTCTCCCTGGATCCGGCCCAGACTTTTTTCCCGTGCTAATAGGACCACTTCACTAACCACACTTTCCTCAGCCAAACTAAAAGCGGCGGCTTTACCCACTCTACCCGATGCACCAATTACACTAACCTTCATTCCACACCCCATTCATTGATCCTGGTAAACTACTTGGTATATCTCATTATTTATAATTAATCTCTTAGTTACTAATTTAAAAATTAAAAAAAAGGGAATTAATCTTTATTCAGGAAGTCCTGGGCTACCCTGCGGACATATCCGCTTTTATCTTTACGGGCTTTTTCCAGGGCTTCTTCTGCCTTTTCCCCGCCAATGTTTCCAAGGGCCATCACTGCACCGGCCCTTACAAATCCACTACTATCGTCCATGACTTTAATTAGAGGGTTTAATGCTTTAGGGGATTTTATGTTACCCAGGGCCCAGGCAGCTCCACCTCTCACCCTCCAGTCGTCATCTTCCAGTGTCTGGATTAAGGGGTCCACGGCAGATTCTCCCATATTACTCAGGGCTCCTGAAGATGCCCTTCGCACCCACTTATTATCATCCTTCATAGTGGTTATAAGGGGATTTATAGCCTTTTTGTCACCAATAAGTCCCAGTACTTTAGCCGCTCCCTGTCGGATGTTTTTATCTCCATCTTCCAGGGCGTCTATAAGCTGATCCACTGCTGGTTCTCCAATTTCCACCAGCATTTCAGTAGTTTGGACTTGTACCAGTTCATCGTTATCTTTCAAATTTTCTATAAGTCTTGCTACGTTTTTTTCAACTTCCATAACCAAAAATCCCCCTGAAAAGTTGTAATAAATTCTAAAATATAATACACTTTACTTAGGTTTGGTTAAAGCGTTAACCTAAGGAAAATATATTATATCCTTACTCCATCATATAGTTTACCCTCACCGCCTCCTATTGGGGAAAATATATAACTCGCCACACCAGAAAACTTCCCTATTTTGTTTAATGGTAATTAGTTCGGGGGTTATTCCCGGGAGTGGCACTTGATAATGAAGTTAATTATGTTATGTCAGTTAAAAATAATTAATTAAACTTCAAAAGAGTTAAGGGGATAACTTAATAAAAAAAACATGAGGATTGATATGTACACAATAACCGTAATACCCGGAGATGGTATAGGACCAGAGGTTATGGAAGCTACCCTGGATATTCTCAAAGCTTCTGATTTGGAGTTTGATTTTCATGAAGCCCGGGCAGGATATGCCTGTTATCAAGAAACTGGGAATACTTTACCCCATGAAACATTAGAAATAGCTAGAAATGCCGATGCCACTCTTTTCGGAGCAATTACCTCTGTTCCCGAACAAAAGACTCCTAGTTCAATATTGACCCTCAGAAAAGAATTGGGTCTCTATGCCAATTTAAGGCCCATCAAATCCTATCCTGGTGTGAAATCCCTGTACGGTGATGTGGATATCCTTATAATCCGTGAGAACAGTGAAGGTCTTTACTCTGGAATTGAGGAAGTCACCAGTGAAGGAGCCACTGCCCTGCGAGTTATCACCCGGAAGGCTTCTCAGCGTATCTCCAGAGTGGCATTTGAAGAAGCGAAAAATAGGGGTAAAACAAGGGTAACTGCGGTGCACAAGGCCAACGTGTTAAGAAAAAGTGATGGAGTATTCAGAAACTCCTTCTGGAAAGTGGCAGAAGAATACAAAGAAAAAGATGGATACCGTGATATTGCCACTGATGAACTCTATGTGGATGCCGCGGCCATGTTCCTGGTCACTGATCCCCACCGGTTCCAGGTGGTGGTAACCACCAATCTTTTCGGGGACATACTATCTGATGAAGGAGCCGGACTGGTGGGAGGTCTGGGAATGGCACCTTCCGCGAATATTGGGGATGACAATGGGCTGTTCGAACCGGTTCATGGTTCTGCTCCAGATATAGCTGGTAAAGGTGTGGCCAACCCCGCGGCCATGATCCTGTCGGCCTGCCTCATGCTCCAGTTCCTGGGAGAACACCAGGAAGCATTTAAACTTGAACAGGCCCTTATAAAAGTACTGGAAGAGGGAATTGTTCTCACACCAGACCTGGGAGGAACTTCCACCACCATGGAGATGGCTCAGGCAGTTAAAAAATACTTCAAAAAAAGTTAACACCAAACTAATTCTAGGTTAGGGTTAAACTGGGCATAGTAAATTTTATATGCCCATCCCCTCATAATTTGTCAATAAGAAAGGGTTTTATTAGAACAGCTCATATCTGTTTCTAAGTCTAGTTTTCCTTGTGAGGACTGGTATTATAATTATTAACATGAACAGCCCTTTACAGCTAATAAATGCGCATTAGATGTTCATGATTTTTTTGGAGGTGCATAGAATATGAAAACCACCATTAGTGTAATAAAAGCAGACGTTGGTAGTATAGCAGGACACGGATTGGCACATCCCGCATTATTAAAAAAATGTGAAGAGATTTTAGGAAAAGCCAAAGAAGAAGAGCTTCTTATTGATTATTATGTGACCAACTGTGGTGACGACACTGAACTCATCATGACCCACACCCAGGGTGAAGAAAACGAAGAAATCCACGAAATGGCCTGGACGGCATTCACCGAAGCAACCGCCGTTGCCAAAGAACTGAAACTCTACGGTGCCGGTCAGGACCTTCTATCCGATACTTTCTCCGGAAACATCAAAGGAATGGGTCCCGGATGTGCAGAAATGGAATTCAAAGAAAGGCCCAGCGACCCCGTAGTGGTGTTCTGCTGTGACAAAACCGAACCCGGAGCATTTAACCTGCCCCTGTTTAAAATGTTTGCAGACCCATTCACCACTGCCGGTTTGGTAATCGACCCATCACTGCACAATGGATTTGAATTTGAAGTGTTCGATGTAATGGAACACAAAAAAGTCAAACTCTCTTGTCCCGATGAAATGTACGACTTACTGGCTTTACTGGGAACCATCAACCGATACGTCATAAAACGTATCCGCCGCAGGGACGATAATGAAATCGCCGCAGCCATAAGTACCGAAAGATTAAACCTCATGGCTGGTTCATATGTTGGAAAAGACGACCCCGTGGCTATTGTCCGGGCACAATCTGGATTCCCAGCTGCAGGAGAAGTTGTAGAACCATTCGCCTTCCCCCACCTGGTGGGAGGATGGATGAGAGGTTCACACAACGGACCATTAATGCCCGTAGGGCAGAAAAACGCTTATCCAGTCAGGTTCGACGGACCACCACGTGTAATGGCCCTGGGATTCCAGATCGCCGATGGTAAATTAGTGGGACCAGCTGACATGTTCGATGACCCTGCTTTTGACCGTTCCCGAGCACAGGCCTCCGAAGTTGCCGATTACATGAGGAGACACGGACCATTCGAACCACACAGGTTACCCGCTGATGAAATGGAATACACCACCCTGCCGGGTGTAATGGAAAAACTCGGTAACCGATTTGAGGATATTGAATAAATATCCTTAATTTCCTTATTTTTTTATCCCGACTATTTTTCTAGATTTAACTGTATTTTTAAAAAAAAGGTGAAAAAGAGATTGTTTCAGGTTTAGTAATTACTTAACCTTAATAAATAATTTTATTTTGTTACGCGTTTAGTAAATTACTTATTTTACTGCAGGTTTACCTCTATTTAAACGAGACACATAACTAGGAACATCCAGCACTTTATCCACTTTGTCCATTACGATACCATCGCTGGTGGCCACAACCCCGTCCACTTCATGGGATAAACTAATCAGTTGAGAATCCACATTTTCTGAGGTCTGGGCATCACCGGACACTTTTTGTGTGTTTAAAATTTCCCGGGTGGCCCTGGCCAGCTCCCCACTTAAACTCACCGGACTGTCAAAGAAAAAGAACACACCTTTAGGTTTGAAGATCTTCAGCAGGGAAATGATAGAATTCAAGGCAGGTGCTGTATTTTCATTCTTTTTATATTTCCCAAAGACTGCCTTCACATCCCGGATAACTCCATCCTCACATTTTACTACCACTTCTTTTTCTCCCTGTATAAGGGCTTCCACAGTGATAAGAACATTGTAACCATCCAGGAGGACATCTTTACCCTTTATATCGGATAATAAAATTAATTTATTCCTACGACTTTCAATTTTTGCGCGAGGAAACACTGTACGAATCAGATAATTTCTTTCCAAATCTCCCAGTAAGTAATGGTTACCCACATATTCCAGAGCCCCAGTACGGGGAAAACCACGCTCTAAAAGGTACTGGAAGTCTTTCTTAGCTTCGGTTAAAATAGGATCCTGAAAATTCATGTATTTCCTTCCGTTTTTCGAGAATTTTCTTTGATAAATAAGGTTCTTTGATAGGGTGCTATATGTTATTTAGTAAAGAAGTGGTTATAATTAGGGGGATTCGATGGTAGGGATTCAGTTTAGAGAATAAACACAATTAACCTTTCCTCTTGGCGGCAATGATGGGTACCCGGTCAGAGGCATCTTCGGCCTGATCAACGATGTTTCCTAAACGGGTTACCATGTTTTTTAGTTCGAGTAACCTCAGAATTCCAAATTCTTCATCGCGGTAGGACTGGTAAAGTTTTTTGAGGATGCGTCTTTCTATCATATCCACCTTAATTTCCCTTTCTTCAACTTCGTGGGCTTTTTTAAGGGCTTGTCCTAGATCCACATCCAGAAGTTCAATGCATTCCTTTAAAACCGCAATGGAATCTATAACTTCGTCTACCAGTTCCTCAAAATCATCCTTATAATGAGGGGGGAAGGTGATCCTGCTTAGACTTATTCCGTAGGCTGCTTCCTGGGTCATATCCGCAACGTTATCCACCAGTTCGGCCAGTATTATCCGATCTTCACGATCAAAGGGGAGGAAAGCTCCCTTGAAAAATTCAATCTCCATGACCCGGCGAACTTCGTCGGCTTTAGTTTCCAGTATGGACATTTCTATGACTTTTGCATCTAAAATATCAAATTCTCCCATGTAAAAGGGTGGCATTATTTCTTTCAGCTTTTTAACACATTCAAAAACTAATTCAACATGCTCACGGGAATGTTTTTCCACCTCTGACTCTTTGCCAAAGATCTTCCTCATTTAAATACCTTCTTTTTA